>Ga0209086_10000059_pt1 | contig 96034 bp, 83 predicted proteins | sample M_130207_XF_Meta_FD_187312 | JGI IMG/M metagenome (GOLD analysis project Ga0209086, IMG submission 187312) | Freshwater microbial communities from Lake Montjoie, Canada to study carbon cycling - M_130207_XF_MetaG (SPAdes) (version 2) | ecosystem: Environmental > Aquatic > Freshwater > Lake... | reverse complement strand
TTCCTGTTTTCAATGTACGCTCCCAACCAATAGTCACTCTTTTATAAATCAAGTGCCTCTCAAATGGGAATACAAATCTAGTATTCTTTTAACTCATGAACAAATTGTTTTTTATTTTGTTCTCATCTCAAACCAATTATCTATACTTTTTATAATCAATTAATTGTGTGTAAGTGCCTGTATTTTAGAAGAATATATCTATATATGATTCATATTATTCTACATAATGTTTTTTGGTTTTTTCCTAGAATTGCCTTTTTTAGGTGGATTTATTCCTACCAATTTTATTTCATTCTGACTATTATCTTCTGTTTCTTCTAAAATATTTTGTTGTGTTTTATTCTTAACTACGATTTCCTTGGAAAGAGCTTTTTTATTTGCGATAGTTTTTTTTGCATTGATAGCCACATTCGAAACTTGGCCTACATCAGCTTTAATTTGTACTGATTTGTCTTGAATTTGAATATCTATCCTAATGATATCCTTCGTGTGCTCGGTAACTCTATATTGATTATTGATTCGATGACCTAAAACCCAAAGAATATCATCTCCATTGCACAACACTTGAATTTTTCTTTTATCTGCAACAGCTACTTTTTCATTTGCTAAAAAATCACTTACTGTCATAGAGCCCGACATCCCCAAAGGACTAAATCGATCTCCATCCCTCCAATTCCTTATGATTAATTGGTCTGCTATCAATCCCCTATCAAAATATTCGATATAAGGATTAGCTCCATATTTAATCGTTTCAGGTTTAACCAATGCTCCAGTATACATTAAGACACTATTTTTCATAGTACCAATCGTACTAACTGGTAAAAAAACATCTATATGAGGCTCTCTTTTAGAAAAAACTAATTCTTCCCTTTCTCGCATTACATATAAATCTTTATTTATATCGCTTTGCGTACCTACAATACCCAAAGACAGTTGTATAATTTTATCTATCGAGCTCATCGGTACCGGTTGCATCAATAAATATTTCCTTAGGCTAGCCTGAATCAATTCACCTTTTGCAAAATCTTTCAAGCTAGAAAACATACCTAATTGAATTGAAAAAGACTTTTTATTAATCTCTTTTACTCCATTTTGCATGATATGGCTAATTTTCTCAGCTATAAATTCTTGCGCTTCTCGCATTAATGTAGTAGTTCTATTCAAAACCTCTATTAAACCTGGTGCATACTCAGATCGTAGCTTTGGCAATAAATCATGTCTTATTTTATTTCTAGTGTATACTACAGATGCATTTGATTCATCTTCATGCCATAAAATATTGCGCGTTTTTGCATACATTTCTATTTCTTTTCTTGAACACCACAAAATTGGGCGAATTAAAGACAATTTTTTATCTAATTCTCTTTTAGGTGGAATTCCAGCCAATCCACTTACACCAGAACCTCGCATTAAATTCATTAACAAGGTTTCTGCATTGTCTTCAGCATTATGAGCAGTTGCAATTACATCTGCATGACATCCCCTTGCTGCTTTGTCAAAAAACTGATAACGTAATATTCTTGCAGCTTGTTCTATACTTAAAGAATACTGCTTAGCATATGACTTTACATCCACAGAAGTATGATGAAAATGCATACCATATTTATGAGTTATTCTTCTTACTAAGTCCTCATCTTTTTTTGATTCTTCGCCCCGTAGATTATGATTACAATGCGCAACATGAATTGTGCACCATCCTCTAGTACTGATAAGAGCTAATATATCTAGCAATACCATAGAATCTACGCCACCACTAACCCCTACAAGAATTGTAGCTGGTTTACTTAGTCTTATGTCTCGCTCTAGGAATTGCAATGTTCTACTAAGTATAAACTGAAGTTCTACCGGCAATGGATCTACTTTTACTTTCTGATTTTTAACACCATAATCTATTGGTACAAGTTTAGGGAAATCTTCGCCAACTTTTTCCAAAGGTAATAATGGAGGATGTTGTTGTAGAGTAATAGTTTTGGGCCTTTCTGCTAAATCATTGACAGATAATTCTTTAATGTCAGTAAGCTCAACAGGTGGGATAATATTCTTTATTTGATTATTTTTTTTACCCTTTTTCCCAGGTGCTTGCTTTTTTGGAGCAATCTCATTGCTTTCAGGAACAACTTCAATGTGTTCTAATTGTAATGGAATTAATTCCTCTATTATTTCTTCAGTTGCATTTTCATTGTTGAGTAATTTTTCTGTTGAGCCTTGCATTCTTCTTAATTTCTTTTTTTCTCGCCATTCTCTAAGCCTTCTAGCACGACGAGATAATTTTTCATCTCCAGTTTGCTCATCAGTTTCTGGCTCTGATTCCAGAATTTCACTATCTTCCTCTAAAGTATCCGATACGATTGGCTTGGAAACAATATCTTCTTCTGGAACTTCTTGAACAATCACTTTAAAATCAGAAGTAATAATTTTTCTTGGAACTAATACAGGACTTTGATTACTCGATTCGTCATTAATATCTGATGTAGACTCATCTAATGGAGAAGATTTGAACTGTTGCTTTCCTGAATTCTCAAAAGAAGGAACAATTTGTTTTTTATTCGTTTTTTTTGACGCTTTGGCTTTGACAGGCTTTTCTGGTATAGTTTCGGTAATTGAAACAACAACATTATCTAAAGTATTATAGACAATACCTGACTCTACAATTCCTTTTGTCTTAATGTTTTTGTTTACCATATCGGAAGATTCTTTAGCTTTTACTGCTTTATTTTTTTTGGCAATACTCGCAATCGGACCAGTTTCTTGAACAAAAGTATCTATCTTTTTAGGTATACTTTTAATTTTTTCAAGTTCAGGATTTGGTTGAGAAGTTTTTTTTGCTTTTGCAGTCAAAGCAGGAGTTTCCTTTTTTTTCAAAGGATTTTTATTAGCCTGTATAGGCATAATAGGGATAGCCTCTATATTTATAGAAGCACCCATTTTGGGTGTAGATTTTTTAGCCATGCGAACACATTTGTTTATGGATGCACGCGGGAATGCCTTTAAGCAACTTCACCTGCATCCTGATATTGATATAAAAATTCTATATAAAGCTCGAGGCGGTCTTCGACCTCGGCAAAGGACTCATACAATTGTACATCTTGTTTGACACCAGAGGCACAATACAATCCTTTAAGATAACCAGCATAAAACTTTCTAAACTCTAGTACTGCTTTTCTTTCAGGTTTACGAAGAAGTTGCAGTTTTAGATGTTCAATACACGTTCTAATTTTTTCTTCAAATGTTGGCGGAGCACATTCATTTCCATGCTCTAGCAGATATTTGGCTTCCCTAAAAATAAAGGGGTTACCAACAGCAGCTCTTCCAATCATAACAGCATCACAACCTGTCTCTTTAAATGCACGCAAGGCTTCTTGTGCATGCACAATATCACCATTCAGTATTACGGGTATGGAAACTGCTCGCTTAACCTTTGGAATCCAATGCCAATCAGCATCTCCAGAGTGGCCCATATCTCTGGTTCTACAATGAACAGTAATAGCAGACGCACCAGCATCTTGCAATCGCTTTGCCACATCCTCTATTACAATTGATTGTTTATCCCAACCTAATCTAGTTTTTACAGTTACAGGAAGTCCAACTGTATCAACTAAGGCTTTTGTCATAGCTGCCATAGCTGGTGGATCTTTTAACAGAGCAGCACCTGCATTTCTGGCAACAACATTTCTTACCCAACATCCGCAATTGATATCAATAAAGTCTGGAGAAGAAGATTCAGCCTTTTTAGCTGCAGCTTTCATTGTATCAAGCTCACCACCAAAGATTTGTATAGCTACAGGATGCTCTTCTGGAGACAGCTCAAGTTTTTCTAAAGATCTCCTAGCATCACGGATAAGACCATCGGAAGATATAAATTCAGTATATACAATATCTGCACCCATTCTTTTACAAATCACCCTAAAAGGCATATCTGTAACATCTTCCATGGGAGCAAGAAGAATTCCATTTTTTACCGAAACTTTTCCAATTGTTAATTGGGCATCGTGAATAGAAGGTTTAGGTTCAGTTATTATCATTTATGCAAATTAGCAAGAATTTGCCTTGGAACATATCAACAAAGAATAAATACTAAGTAAAAGATTAAGGTTTTCTTTGGTATTTACAACATGAATGCAATGAATTATAACTTTCTTCAGTTGCTTTCACATCATCGGTATCATAACCTGAAGCAGCAATTTTATTTTCAATTTTTTGAAGTGATATAATAGACTGATCGAAAGTTATCGACAATTTTTTTGTTGATCTATTCCAGCTTGCTTTTTGAATACCGTCTAAGCTATTAACAGCTGCTTCAATTGTCTTTTTACATGATTTGCAATTTCCTTGAACAGAAATCACAGTATCTTTTATCTGATTTGCATGAATAGAATTCGATGCGTAAAAAGTTAATAATGCACAGCATAGAACAATTATTTTTTTCATGATTATTAGGCCTTAAGAATGTGACAAATATAGTGTAGTGTCGATTGAAAGCACATTAGATTGCATATTTACAAAATATACAGCTGATTTATTATAAATATAAGAGTATTTACATGTACAGATAAACTTAAAATCGTATTTTTGTTTTTTTCTTTACAGCCTAAGGCTTCATTCTACATAAATTATGTTTCACATTAGCATTTCAGCATGAATACTCAATTATTAAAACGTGCATTTGGCTTTTTGTCTTTTGCGGTAGCACTTGTTACTTTTTTACTTACTGTTCAGCCAACAGTTCCTTTTTGGGATTGTGGGGAATTTTCGGCAGCCGTAGCAGAACAACAAGTACCTCATCCTCCTGGAGCACCATTGTTTTTAATGGTTGGCAAACTGTTTCACTTATTACCATTTGGCGACCCAGGTTGGAGAGTTAACCTTGTTTCTGTATTTGCAAGTGCTATTTCGATTGTACTTCTCTATTTAATTATCGTACAAGTGATAGAGAATTTTAGGGGCAAAGTATATTCTTCTGTTGGAGATGCAGTAACAGTATTTGGGTCTGCTTTTGTTGGGGCAACAGCCTTTACATTTAGTGATACATTTTGGTTTAATGCAGTAGAATCTGAAGTGTATGCTTCTTCAACTGTACTTGTAACATTAATTGTTTGGTTAATGATGCGTTGGAATGAAGAAGCAGATAATCCAGGACATGAAAGATATTTACTTGTCATAGCATATATCATAGGACTTTCTACTGGTGTACATTTATTTAGCATCTTGGCTATTTTCTCTTTAGCTATGGTTGTATATTTTAGAAAGTATGATTTTAAGCTGACATCTTTTTTTATAATGGGTGCTATCACCGTACTTAGTTTTGGAATCATTTACCCAGGAATTGTAAAGGTATTACCTGCGATGCTTGGTGGAAATTTATTTAAGACAGAAGCCCGTGACTATGTAATTATGGATAGCCCATTACCACGTTTTCTTGCATTAGCAATTATTGCTGGCGCAGGTTTTGGATCTTATTATGGCGCTAAACACAAAAAGTCAGTTTTAAATCTTGCATGTTCATCTTTTATTCTCATCATTTTGGGTTATAGTACATATACGCATATTTTATTGCGATCAAATGCAAATCCACCAATGAATGAGAATGTTCCAAATGATTTGATTAAACTCAGCTCTTATTTAAGCCGTGAGCAATATGGCGATGCACCAAGTTGGCCAAGAAGATGGCAAACTGATGATATGTATGTTAATCGCCATCTTAAATATGGTGCTTGGACAGAGCCTGGACGTAAAGTAGTGACTCGTAATGATGGCATGCAATTTACAGTTCCAGATTATGATAAAATGAAAAAGAACTTTTCTGGTGAAATGAGTTTCCTTTTTGGTTATCAAATTAATCAGATGTATTTGCGTTATTTCTTCTGGAATTTTGTAGGCCGCATTGGTGATATACAAGATTCACCTGCTTCGTTTATTGAAAGTAGAAATTCAAAGAAGTATAAAGAATTCAATTATCAGTCGGGTTATAAACATTTGTTTCCAATTAATTTTTATGCATTACCATTCATTCTGGGATTATTTGGTTTAATATTCCATTTCAGAAAAAGCCCCAAAATGGCAATGGTTTATACAATATTGTTTTTGTTGACAGGTGTACTTGCTGCAATAGCCCAAAACCAACAGAATCCTCAGCCACGTGAAAGAGATTATTTTTATGTAGCATCGTTTTTTATTTGGTGTATGTGGATTGGCTTAGGAACATATGGTTTGATTTCTACACTTACTAAACGTGAAACCAATTTTTCACTTGCTCCTTCAATTGGAATTATGGCAATGTGTTTTGTTTTGGTTCCTGTGAATATGGCTAGTGGTGGCTGGGCAATGCATAGCAGAGCAGGAAATTACTTGCCATTTGATTATTCCTATAATGTATTACAAAGTTTAGAAAAGGATGCAATTGTTTTCACATATGGTGATAATGATACTTTCCCATTATGGTATATGCAAGATGTTGCAGGTGTAAGACGTGATGTTCGAATTGTGAATTTAAGCTTAGGGCAAACTGGCTGGTATATGTATGAATTAAAGAATCGTTCGCCTTGGGGAGCAAAAAAGATTCCTTTAACATTCTCTGATGAATCGCTATTAGCAGATGAAACAGACCCAGCTTCGATTTCACCTGAAATGACTGCAAGTGAAAGAATTACCATTCCTGTAGATAGAGAGATCCTTCAAAAATTTGGTGCAGACTCCGCAACTTTAGAAGCCGGCGAGATGTCTTACGATTTTGAAGGTGATGGCCAAGCCCGAGATGCAGAAAACGGTAAATTTGTTTATTATAAAGGCCCACAACATAAGCTTGTAGCCGATATTATGAAAGTTACTAAGTTTACAAGGCCAGTGTACTTTACTGCCGGAGCAGACTCTTATGTAGGCTTGGATGCTTATCTTCGTTGGGAGGGCTTAGCCCAAAGGGTATGTCCTGTTCCACAAGCAGCTTCATCTAAATATGAAATTAACATTATGGATAAATGCTTATTTCAACAATCAAATGGCGATGAATTTAGCACAAAGCCTTCTTTTAGTTTTAAATTTAGAAATCTTAATAATCCATCTGTTTATTACGATGAAGTTCATCGTAGATTTATGGAGAGCTACAGATTAGTCTTTTTACAATATGCAGTCTTTACTCTTGAAGATAAAGGCGATAATGCAAAGTGTATTCGCATTTTAGATAAAATGAATCAAACTATTTCGCCTGATCAATTCCCATTATCTTATGCTTTAGAATACCAGTTAGCAGAAATTTATGCTAAAGCAGGTGCAAAAAAACAAGCTATTGATTTTGCTGATAGATCGGTTAGAGATGCTTTATTTGTAAGTGATAATTCATTAGAAAACATCGAAAGATTTGCAAGATCTTTTCCTCCGTCTGAAGTAGTGAAAAGAGTAAATGCACTAAAAGCTAATATGAAATAATCCTCTTTCAGCACAGAATAACAAAAAGGTCTGCCTAATAAGCAGACCTTTCTTGTATATATTCCATTTGTTCCTCGCAACAAAATGCCATCATAGCGATATCATGCTGTTCTCTTGGTACATCATTATTGTATTTCTGAAATGAAAATCCAATACCACATCTGAATAGATTACTGTACAAAGCAAAAAACTTATCATAATATCCACCTCCATAACCCAATCTAAAGCCATTTGTATCACACGCTAACAGTGGAACTAAACAAAGTGCCCTAAATTCAATTGGATCAATGTGAATATTATCTTCTGATTGAGGCTCCATAATACCATAAGGGCCCTTAATAAGCGTAGAAAATCTTTTATATTCAATAGGTATAATCACACTGTTTTGAGTATCAATTTTAGGTAAAAATACCTTTTTACCTTCCCTCCAAGCAATATCAATTAAAGGGAGAATATCAACTTCAGACCTAAATGGAACATACATCAAAATATCATCATATTTTTTCCATATAGCAGAAGAAAGAATATTATCACATATCAATACCGATAATTCTTCATGAATTTCAGCAGGGAGTGTATTTCTTTTCTCTAAAAAATATGAGCGCAATTCTTTTTTTATCATATCGAAAAAATACTCAAAATTTTAATGTAATCTAGCATGTAACTTTGTTATTGCATTATTTATAAAATGATGTATCAAATAATAATAAAATGGGGATAAGTACAGATTGTAAAACACTTATGAAAACAGTATTTTGCGTATGCAGCATTTACAATCCGAATACAAAATCCATGTTGAACTTTCGTTCAGATCAGGATAATTTACAAGTTCTTGGTGATCTTGTAGATTTACCTGGTATAAACCTTCATGATTCTTTTAGATTCAGGACAGGACAATTACATTTTTTACATAAGCTTGCTTCTTGTCTAAAAAAAGGCGAGAACAATCATCTTGGCGTATTTGTGCCAGGATATGGAAAAACTATTACTGCATTAGCATCATTTGTAATAGCAAAGCATTTAGGTAAAGCTCAAAAATTAATTGTATTTGTTCCTAGGGGAAATTTGCGAGATCAATATGCAGACCCAATAGAATTAAGCCGAGTTTTAAGAAATCTAGGGTCTGTTCCATTACGGTTTTGTACTGCAGATTCAGAAAAAACGTTTCTTAAGAATTCATCAACAGACATAATTATAACCACATATCAATATGCATGCGGAAAAAGTGGAAATGAAGCAATAAAGAGATTTGCAGAACACCATTCATGCATGTTTGTATATGACGAAGTGCATCATTTGTCAGATGAAGGGACCTGGGCAATCGCTTTAGGAAGATTAGAACATAGTTGCAGTATTGCGCTATCGGGCACACCAATTCGTTCGGACAATAAATCATTGTTTGGCGTGCCTTTTGAGATAAGGAATGGGAATGAACGATTTTATAAGGCTTTGCATGAAGTTCAACTAAGGGATGCACATGAAGAAGGTGGCATCTTAAAGAGAGTTTCTACAAATATGATTGATTATAAAATCAAATTAAGGAATATAGAATCTGGAGATGAGATTGAATTATCTTTATCTCAAATGCAAGAAATGGCAGATTCCGAACAAGATATTGATGCTTTTTTAGCAAGAAAAAAAATGCGCTTTCATACTGTATATCTTGATTCTTTATTAAGGCCAGCATTTATTCGATTTCAAGAAAAAAGAAATCAATGGATTGAAGACAAACAGCGCGCAAAGGGATATAACAATTCTTACAAGAATCATCAAATGTTGATAATTGCAATGAGCAATAATCATTCGGCTGTAATATTGGAATTTGTAAAACAACATTTTCCAGAATTTATTTCTGCAAGAATTGGACAAGATATCCCAGTACAAGAACGATTAATATTACTACAGCAATATAGAAATGGATTAATTGATATAATGGTGCAGGTTGATATGATTGGCGAGGGTACCGATATCAAACCAATAAGTATTATTGTAAAGGCTGATTTAGTAAGAGCTATTTCTAAAACAATGCAACAAATCTTTAGGGGTATGAGATATTATACAGGATTTAGCAAACAACAAAATGTATGCGATTTATTTACATCTAATGATGCGGCTTTATCGCAGATTTTTGATTGGTTATTATCCGAACAGCAAATAGGGATAAAATTATTTGCAAAAAGAGAAATCGAATTTCAGCAAAGTAGAACTGCCATTGAATCTATAGAATCATGGGTATTAGCAGATGTTCAACATAAAGGCACCGAGACATTAGATTGGGAATTATTTCCGGATAAAAATTCATCAATCAAACAAGAAGAACTAATCGAAGAACAAATAATACCCCCTAGCTTATATATTGATATATCATCAAATGCAATAGATATTATTAGTTTAGAGCAACAATTAAGACAAGAATGCTCTCAATTAGCTGTAAAATTATCTTTAAACATGAAGTCGCAAGGCATGAATTCAGATGTAAAAGTTGTACATTTTGAATCAAAGAAGAAATTCTTAAAATCTCAAGATCAAATGAATTTACTAGAGCTTGAAGACAAAAGAAATTGGCTTATGAAATGCTTAGAAAGAGGCAGAATAGTATAATCAAGGATAAAAATGGGTTTTAGATATGTTGGTACAATAAGTAGAGAATATGGCACTCAAGGTGAAATTATTTTATCTGAATGTCCAGACTCAGCTTTACAATTAAACAGCGGCACCAAAGTATTATTAGGTTATTCTGCACAGTTTGCCAAGGAATATACAATCATTGTTTGTTCGCCTTATAAAAATACTTTAAAAATCCAGTTGAATGGTGTTCAAAGTTCGGATATAAAATCATTGATTGAAACCGGAATATTTGTTGACGAGAATTATATATTAAGGAAAAATGAGCACTATTATATTAGTGAAATCATTGGATGCACTGTCATTAATAAGTCTGGAGAGCACTTAGGGGTAATTTCTGATGTCTGGATTATGCCGGCAAATGATGTGTGGGTAATGCAAACAGAGAAAGGTGAAATTCCATTACCTGTTATTGATGATGTGATACTATCAACGGATATTTTAAAAAAAACAATAACTGTTTATATGATGGAAGGCTTATTAGATTTAGCAAGACAGCAAGCTAAAGAAGATGATGAATATTAAACTGCATCAAAAGTATCAATATCAATAATCAATTTAATATTGGGATTAGCATACTTTTCTTGATAATGATGATATGCAAATCGTATTGCATGCCTTACTCTTTCTCCGCTAGGATCAGTTGATTTATTGGATTTTATCAGTATTATTTTTCTATAATGAGATCTTAGCCTGGCTATTAAAGGGGTTATCGGACCTAATTTTTCATAGATTTCTGGCAATAAGGGTAAAACTGCATTAAAATGTTGAGATGATTCATGAACTCTTTGTTCATCAATGCCAGAAAATTCTATTCTTATTAATCTAGAAAAGGGTGGGAAAAAAGTATCTTTTCTTATCTGTAATTCATCTGAATAAAAGATTTCATAATTGTTTGCTAAAGCTGCAATTATGGTTTGGTGATAAGGTTGCGCAGTTTGCAAGAGAACTTCTCCAGGATATTCTCCGCTTCTACCAGCGCGCCCAGCAACTTGGGTAATTAATTGAAATGTTCTTTCGGATGCCCTGAAGTCTGGCATGAATAATTGTTGGTCTGCATCAATAATCCCAACTAATGTTACTCGTGCAAAATCTAGCCCTTTTGCTACCATCTGAGTACCAATCAGTATATCGATTGTTCCTTTATGGAAATCCTCTAAAATCTTACGATGAGATCCTTTTTGAGTAGTAGTATCCAAATCCATTCTTTGAATACAAGCTGTATAACCCATTTGCAGAAGAGTTTCTTGCAATTCTTCTTCAATTTTTTGAGTTCCAGAACCAGTTTCTTTTATATCTGTTCCACCACAAATAGAACATATCTTTAAGGCAGGTTGAGCATATCCACAATAATGACATTTTAGCATATTCGCAGATTTATGCAGAGTTAACGATATAGAACAATGTTTACACATTGGAATTGCTCCACAATCGATACATTCCTGAAATCTTGCAAAACCCCGACGATTATGGAACAATATTACACCTTGTTTTTGTGCTAATCTTTGCATTATTGCCGTCAATAATTCCATAGAAAAATTACCAATCATCGCCCTTTGCTTGCGTTGTTGTTTAATATCAATACAATGAATTGTTGGCATATGTGCACCATCTGCTCGCGATTGTATCTGTAGATAGTGATATTTTCCTTGTTGTGCATTAAACATACTCTCCATAGAAGGTGTTGCACTACCTAACACAATAACTGCTTTTTCTATAGCAGCTCTCATCACAGCACAATCTCTAGCATTATAACGAGGGGCTGGAGATTCCTGTTTATACGATGGTTCATGTTCTTCATCAACGATGATAAGTCCAAGGCTTCGCGAAGGAAACGGAGCAAATAATGCAGATCTAGCACCTATAACAATTGTAGCTTTACCATTCTGTATTCTTCGCCAATGCCCATAACGTTCAGCTGCAGACATCTTGCTATGTAGTATTGCAATCTCTCCTCCAAAAACAGCCTTAAATCTATCTGTTAATTGTGGCGTTAATGCTATTTCTGGCAAGAGAAGTAAACAATTTTTTCCATATGTAATTGCAGACTTAATTGCTTGAATATATACCAAGGTTTTACCGCTACCTGTTATTCCATGAAGTAAAAATGTTTTATGATCTGCATCCTTTAAAGCCTGTACAATGTGAACATGGGCATGCTGTTGTTCGACTGTTAAACCAAGTTTAGACTCGTCTCTGGTGGCGAGTGAGTAAGATTGCTGTTCATCAAATACCAAAGGAACTTCAATATCTTTAATGGTAATAAACTTTTTTTTAAGCAAGCTTTGTACAATTGATTGAGATAATGATGTTTCTTCTAATACTTTATGTAATAAAAGCGGATGAATTGAATGTGAAGTTTGGATATATATATGACTTAATAAAGCAGATTGCTTAGGATGTTTTGTATCCAATACATCTAAGGCTTCTCTTAATTTATTATGATCATGTAGCAATGATTCTTCTATTGAAATAGCTTTTTGAGTTCTGGCTTTATTTGATTTCTGAATAGAATGTTCACAAACAATGATATGAGAGCGTTCTAAAGCATCTAATTGATCGGCCACTGAGCCTGTTTTTAATATTCTTTCTAGGTATACAACAGTTAAAGGCCCTTGATGAGATATAAGAGTATGCAATAAAGCTGCCCGTTTAGGAGCTTTTTTTTTCATTTCTTCTAATTCAGATGCAGTAGGAGTATACAATAAAGAAATTGACATAACACTTTTGGGTGTCATTCCCTGTGGCAAAGCAGCTTTTAATGTTTCTCCCCATGAGCAAAAATAATAATCACTCATTCTTTTAGTAAGTTCTAGCATCGAATCTGAGAATATTGGCATATCATCTAATATTTCAATGATAGATTTAATGTCTTTTATTTCAGGAATTTTCACATCACTTTTAACGATAATCCCTGTCATAATTCTCTTGCCAAAAGGCAATAAAGCTCTGCAACCAATAAAGTTTTTACTATCCTTATCAGTATGTTCATATTTATAGGTAAATAATTTATGAACAGGTAGAGGCAATGCTATAGTTAAAAAGGTAATCACTATATTCCAAAAAGTAGGCTACTTAGCAGAAAATTATTTCCACTTCAAATCGTCAAAGTTCATGCTATAAGATTCTGAATCAGTATTTATCAAAATCAAGTAGTACAAAGATAGCAATCATACATTTCTTTAAGGAAGTTTTATGAAAACTTCAAAATTATCAGCTTCAATATTAGTGGGCTTATTATTTTTATCGCAATCAATAATAATTGCCGCATGTTCAAAAGAACCTTCCGAGTCAGTTTTACAAGAACATAATACACAGGCGCAAAGCCCAGAAATTCCTCAAGCAAATGCAGATATCTCAAATTCTAGGCATAATGCAATAACCGAAACAGTTAAAATAGCAAGTCCTGCAATTGTTGGTATTAATATTACAGAAGTAAGACAAGTTGGTTATGACCCTTTTGGAAGTGCATTTAGAGATCCATTTTTTGACCAGTTTTTTAATAATTTCCGTAAACAATATTCTAAAAAAATGGAAGTAAGAAGTCTGGGTTCAGGTTTTCTTATATCATCTGATGGATATATAGTTACGAATGATCATGTTGCAGGTAATGCATCAAAAGTAGTTGTAACGTTAACAAATGGTGAAAAATATAATGCAGAAATTATTGGATCAGACCCAGTAAGCGATGTTGCATTATTAAAAATCAAAGGTAAGAATCTCCCCTTTTTAACATTTGCTAATTCAGACGAAGTAATTGTAGGAGAATGGAGTATAGCTTTTGGAAATCCTTTCGGCTTATTTGATATCAATGCAAGACCTACTGTAACGGTAGGGGTTGTAAGTAATATGGGAGTCAGTTTTTCTCAAGAGAATCGTATCTACAAGAATATGATTCAAACAGATGCTGCAATAAGTTCAGGTAATTCTGGTGGCCCACTTCTGAATGCTAGTGGAGAAGTAATAGGCGTTAATACTATTATATATTCAACTTCACAAAGTTCTCAAGGTGCTGGTAGCATAGGGATTGGATTTGCAGTCCCTATAAACAGGGTAAAGAATATTGCTGACCAATTAAAAGAGCACGGTAAAATTGACCGAGATTTTAATCCAGGACTTATTGTTCAACAGATTGATGATAATATTGCAAAATACTTCAAATTAGATAAGACCGATGGAGTTGTAGTTATTGAAGTAAAGTCAGGATCTTCTGCAGAGAAATCTGGTATAGAACCAGGCGACATAATCCTAAAAGTAGATAATACTCCTATTCATAAAGATGATGATTTAGTTATTGCAATTAGTGATGGAGTGGTAGGCCAAACCTTAAAAATTGAGATATTAAGATCGGGCGAGACTCTCACAAAAAAAATGTATCTTAATCCTATTAAACGCTGATTTCCAAGTACCAGTAAAGGTTATTGTTTGAAAACTGATCAATTACAACATTGTATAAGAGCCGAGAATATCGTAAAGCGATATGCTAAAAGAACAGTTGTCAATAATGTTTCCTTAGAATTAAATCAAGGTGAAGTTGTAGGCCTTCTCGGGCCTAATGGCGCAGGAAAAACCACATCTTTTTATATGATGGTTGGAATGGTACAGCCTAGTTCTGGCAGAGTATTTATGGATTCTAGAGATATTACCTCTTTAGCAATGTATAAAAGAGCTCGCTTAGGAATGAGTTATTTACCCCAAGAAGCCTCTATATTCAGAAAACTGTCTGTTGAAGATAATATTATGGCAATCCTTCAATTACAAAATTTAAAGCGCTCAGAAAGGAAGCAACAATTAGAACAATTATTAGAAGATTTTAGCATTACTCATATTAGAAAGAGTAAAGGGTATATGCTGTCAGGAGGAGAAAGAAGACGCTGTGAAATTGCTCGTTCTTTAGCTTCAAATCCTAAATTTGTATTTTTAGACGAACCTTTTGCTGGTATAGATCCAATCACAATTGAAGAAATAATGCACTTAGTTGCTAATTTGAAACAAAGAGGCATTGGGGTGTTGATTACAGATCACAATGTACATGAAACGTTATCCATTACCGATAGAGCCTATATCATGATTGATGGAACAATTTTTTATCAGGGCTCGGCATCTGAAATAGCTAATAATGAAGAAGTGAGAAAAAGATATTTAGGGGAAACCTTCAGAATGGAGCGATATGAATGAAACCCCAATTTGCATTAACTATCCACAATTGCGCAAAAACATATAATAATCATGAATTCGTTTTTTCTCCATGCTCTGCAGAATTATCTAATGGGGAAATTATTGGAATAACAGGTTGGAATGGATCTGGTAAGTCTACTTTAATTAAGATGGTAGCCGGTTTATTAAAACCTAGCAATGGAAGCATCCATTTACAACTTAACAATGAAATCTATAATTATGGTGAATTTAGCGAACACATTGGCCTGGTATCTCCCTATTTACAGGTATATGAAGAATTTTCACCAATAGAGCATGCAAGAATATACTGTGATTTATCTGGTGTTCCATTTAACCTATCATATACTCATGAATTATTAACCATCATGGGACTTTTCTCTAAAAGGAATGAGAAGATCAGAAACTTTTCATCTGGGATGAAACAAAGGATGAAATATGTTCTCGCCTTTTTAAGAAAACCATTAATAGTTCTTTTAGATGAGCCAACAGCTAATTTTGATAGCAAAGGAACAGAAGCTATTTATGAGCTGATAAACACACATAAAAACTTGGGAGGTGGCACAATAATTGCCACTAATGATCTATCCGAAACAGAAATTTGTTCTTCTGTAATTCACCTAATAACTATATGATAAAAATACTCAAAAACTCATTGCATATACCATTTCTTATTGCGTGTACATGTTTACTTTCATTAATAGCATGCAATGCAAAGCAGCCATCTAATGATGAAACACCTTCACAATTAAAGGGAAATTATTTAGCATATTTATCTTCACTAAAATTACCAGAAGAACTTACCTTTTGTGGAGAAAAAGTACCATTAGAAATCCCTGAAGTAAGAGAAAGAGCAGAAAGAGAATTCTATTTAAATCTTCAAAGTCCTGGACAATTAATACTGTATATCAAAAGGGCTGGACGTTTTTTTCCAATGTTTGAGAAAATTTTAAAAGAAGAAAATGCCCCAGAAGATATTAAATTTTTAGCAGTCGCAGAAAGTGCATTGTTTATGGCAAGATCCCCAAAAGATGCTATAGGAGTTTGGCAATTTATGGCTCCTACAGCAAAAAGCATGGGATTGCAAGTAGATGATTATGTTGATGAAAGACGTCACATTGAAAAAAGTACTCGCGCTGCAATAGCATATTTACGATCTGGATATTCTTATTCAAAAAGTTGGTCTTTGGCTGCTGCTGGATATAATATGGGACATGGAAGCGTAAAAGAAAATATGGATTTTCAAAAAACTGAAACTTTTTATGATCTCTTCCTAAACGAAGAAACTTCTCGGTATGTATTAAGAATTGCCGTAATTAAAGAGTTAATGACTCATTCTGAAAAGTATGGTCTAAACTTAGAATCACATGATCAATATCAACCAGAAAAAACAGTGTCTGTTAAGTGTATTTCAGGTATTCCAGACTTAACACAGTGGGCATTTCAACATGGAACAACCTATAAAGATGTCAAAATTCTTAATCCATGGATATTAAAGCGCTCTTTACCTGCACCAAAATCTGGTGCTTATTATGTAGAGATACCATCTAAATAATCTGGTATTGATTGTGAAAACATTATTATTGCAAAAGTATTTGCAATAAATCTCTGTTTCGTATATTCAATCATAGCATAGTGGGGCTTTTCATGTATCCCAAATTATTACAAATCGGGCCTATAGCGATCTATAGTTTTGGACTTATGGTTGCTTTGGCATTTATTATTGCCAATTATCTTTTTACAAAAGAATTACATAGAAAAAAATTCATAAATGCTGATGCCTTAAGTTCAACCATTACTTTATTAGGTTTGATTGGTGGTATTTTTGGTGCAAAAACCTTCCATCTATTTGAAAATCCACAACATTTCATTGCTGATCCTTTAGGTGCATTGTTTAGCGGAGAAGGATTAACATTTTTTGGTGGATTAATCGTGGCTATAGGAATGATTGCCATCTATCTAAGAAAAAATACAATTCCTTTTCTTAGAACAGCAGATGCAGCTTCTCCATCGTTAATGATAGCCTATGGAATTGGAAGAATTGGATGTCAATTAGCTGGAGATGGAGATTATGGCATACCTACAGACTCCCCATTCGCCATGACATTTCCCAATGGAATGGTATCAACTTTAGCTTCTAGAAATCGTGAACTTGTAGAATACTATCAGAACATTTTTCCCGGTAGGCCAATTCCAGATGATATTCCAGTACATCCAGCACCAGTATATGAAACAGTAATAGCTTTAGTCTTTTTTTCAATTCTGTGGTCGATGAGAAAAAATATAAGAATAGATGGTAATCTTTTTGGGATATATTTAATTCTTGCGGGGATAGAGAGATTTTGTGTTGAATTTATTCGTATCAATCCTTTATATGCCGGATTATCTCAAGCACAATGGATTTCTATAGGACTTATTATTTTTGGAATATCAATTGTAAAATATATTAAAGGATCATTCTTTGTCACAAAATCAGTGTGACAATACATTCACATTTGATTTTTCATCTTAATATTTTCCATGCTCATTAACTAGATATGTAATTCTTGATATAAAAGTTCTATAACTTTACTTGTCATACCTGCAGATTCCTTTATATATCTTGCAGATGCATCTGCGGCAAGTTTTTTATTATCTATTATTATCTGCATCATCCAACTATACGCTTCTTCTTCGGTATGGATAATATCTAAAGCACCTAAAGAATGTAAGGCAATAGCATCTGGAGATCTATGAACAAAGGGGCCACATGCCAAAGGAATACCAAATCCAGCAGGTTCGGCACAACTATGAACACCAAACCCAAAACCACCGCCTATATACACAGCATCAGCAATAGCATACAAAACCATTAATTTGCCAACCGAATCTACAATAACATGCTTGGGATTATCGCCATATTTCAATTCACTTAAAATACCACTATGTGGACATTCATTCTTTAATCTAGAAATTGTTAAGTCATCAGGTTCATGTGGTACAATAATTAATCGCAAAGATGATGGCATTTTATGTAATTGAGACAGAAATAGATGTTCATCTTTACTCCAAGAACTACCTAAAACAATCACAGTATCTTCATCAGAATAATCAATTGGACATAATTCATGAATCAATAAGGGATGTTGTAGGATTTGAGAAACTCTGGAAGATATTCTATCTAATCTAGTATCGCTGCCTGTTTGAATTGGTGTATCAAGATGTAATTCTAGAAAATATGCTGTTTCTTGCTTATTCACAGTGATAATATAAGAGAAACAATGTAAAATAGATCTCAAAATAAAGGGGATAAAGCGCCAAAAAACAGATCGTGGATAGGTTGCATTAATATAAAACACTGCAATATCTTGTGCATTAAGTTCTAAAAGATAGTTTATCCATAATTCATATCGAATAAAGATTGCACAATCTGGACGCAGCTTATGAATAAATTTTTGGGCATTTCTTTTAGTATCTAAAGGGAGATATAAAACTCTATCAACAAGTTCATAATGTTTACGGATATTATATCCAGAAGGAGAAGAAAAAGTAAGAGTAATATCTATAGAACCATTCTGTTTCAAATGCTCTATGATTGGAACAGCTTGCTCGAATTCTCCTAAAGATGCAACATGTATCCACACAGATTTTGAACCAAATTCTCTTCCAATAATTTGCTGATCAATAATTAATTCTCTTTCTGCAAATTTTGCAGAAAACCTCATAATAATTGGGCGTAGAACAGATAAAACGAAGGATTCTATATATCCAATTGAATGTAATAGATAATATGAATTACCACGATCCATTTACATTACCTCCACCTATCCCAATGATAGAATCGTATCCTCCAAAACCAAATTCTCTATAATAAATCAGGACAATAAAATTATGAGCAGCCCTTGCAGTATTACCTTCAAATTCTTCGGTGGTTAATTGTTCTGCTAATCTGGTATCAGCATTTATGGTTCCCGTAGAATATTGATATGAATGCCTTCCCCTTGGTATCCATTGTCTTAAACGATATAATTGTACATTTTCATCATAATACATCATCCATGAGGCATCGGGTTGAAAATTATTAAATGAACCACTTATGAATACCTCGTGTTTGGCAAGACGATTTTGAGGATTAAGCAGGAACTCAATATTCAAATAATCTAAATCACCAGATGATAAATAGCGAGTAATCATAGCACCACCATCAGATAAATCGGAAAATGATCCATTTCGCCACAAATCTGGCCTCCACATTCTTAAAGGAGAATTTGTACGTGGATATAGAGAAAAATCAGTTAAATCAAGAACTCGATATTCATTTTCCGCAGGTATTTTTTCAATTCTGAATCTACGTCCGATAGAACCAAATCCAGAAATCATTGTTGGCATTTCATAAGAATATCTTCTGGCCGAAAATTCTTCATATGATGAATTATCAGACACAATAAAAGGTTCTTGATATCTATTCATTCTATAAAATACGGCGGTATTTAATTGTCCATCAGGCATAGAATTTATAGTTCTTGTAGTAGCTTCTAGAGTATAAGCACCTGATGAAAAAATCGATTCTTGTGGTGAATAAAAATCTCCAAATACCCTCAAGATTGTCTCTGCTTTGGGGTCTACCACAAAGAATTTCGCCACAGCAAATGGCTTATCTGGCTCATCAAACAAAAAACATTCAGCTTTCCAATTACCTGCATAATTAAATTTTACTTGCTCATTAGGCACTTGTAAAGTTCCACGATAATTATACCATATTGAAGCAGGTGGAGCCATCATCCAATCTACAGAACTTGTTCTTAATAAGGCTGGATCATTCAAAAAAGAATTATTATCTTCCGACCAATCTGCATTACAATGTTTAAAAACCACAAACATTTGAGGGGGTATTTTAGATTGTACGTCAAATTGAATGGTAATAAACTTATATGCATAAGAGACATTAACTTTACTATCTAAGCCAGGCCGAGAACACAATACTACAGGAGGGGCAGTTTCATCTTGAGCACCAAAAACTCTCATAAACCTTAATTGCGGATGCAGTGCACTGGCTAATGAATCAGACAATGTTGATGGATTATCATCATCTGCAGATAAAGAATGAGGAATGCATAAGTTGACTAATGCAAAAGCAATCAAAAAAAAAGAATGAATATATTTTTTAAATATCTGCATGATTAGTATAAAACGTTAAATCCAAATCCGATATATGCATCTTGATCGGTAGAATACATACCATGAATATTCCTTCCAAAAGAACTTACTACGCCTATCCATGTTCCCTTTTTTTGTTCATTTATGAAAGCAATTCCAGCCCTTAAAGAATGAGTTGGTAATGTAATCGATTGAACAGTGCTTATTCGCAGATCATATCCAGCTTGACAATCAATCCCTTTGATGAGAGGAATCGACATATCAAAACCTAATTGCGGGATTAATCTTCCTATATCTCTTGGTTGTGTAGACCATACCCAGCTTAAACCAGAATATAATCGCAATGAGCTCAACTGCATATATGCAGTGATATCAGCAAATTCTCTGCTGTATACAAAAGGTTTTTTATCTACAAATACTCCATTTTTATCGGCTGCACCATCTACTAAATGTGTTGATATATGAGATAATCTAAGCCTTAACCCTACTGGTTTTCCTGCATATATGCCTTTTGCTGCACAATTGAATCCAAAAAAATAATCGGCAGTTTCTACTGGGAATTTTAAATTACCTTCGCTTCTAAGCCGTGTTAATATAAACGCATCTGTGCCAATACTATACTTCCAAGTAGAATCTGTATCAAATACAGACAAATCGACTGTATTTCCAATATCTAATCTCATTTTATCTTTAGAAGGCTGATAAAATGAACCAATTCTTGCCTCTAAAGGAGAGGCAAGAAAAGGCGTAAATAATGTGTTTTGCGCTTCTATATGTGTATATGAAATACATAATATAAAACCAAGTATTAGAATTCGCATAATCAATATGTAGTAAATTCTTGCATAATATTAACATGCCATTTAGTATCAGGAATTATCAAACGGGCATCTATGCCAAATGATTGAGCTGCTTTAATATTAGCAGGAGTATCATCTAGAAATAAGATAAATTCTGGTTTTGCCTTTACTGTTTCTAAGGCATACTTAAATATATCATTATGAGGTTTTCTCATCTTTACATGAAAAGAGAAGAATGTAAAGTCAAATAAAGAAAACAAAGAAGAACATTCTTTTTGTATAGCAGAATAATGGATGTGATTTATATTACTAAGCAAAGCAATCTGAGCATATTTTTTTGCTTCTAAAACTAACTCTTCAGCATAATCATAGATCCCAATCAGCATTGCATTCCATGCATGATGGATGTCATGATCTGTTGCAATAATATGATGTTGATTTCTTAAATGATTACAGAATTCAATTGTGTCTATGTGCCCAGAATCATAAAGCCCAAAAATAGGATCAGCTTGTTCTAAAGAAAAAACGATGGGTTCAGCATCTTTTCTTTGCAAGGCTCTTAATGCCTGATGAGTAAAACTATGTTTGATTGAATAAAGAATACCACCCAAATCAAACATGATAATATCTTTTTTCATCATTAGAATGTGCCAATATATTCAATACCTGCATAACGCATAAAACCATTAGCATTTGCTCTGCTTTGCAACAAATCTCTTGCTTGAATCTCTATAGACATTCCCTTAATGGGAGAATACCGGATTCCCATATTCATTAATCCATTTTGATTCATAAATATAGGATCTTCATTCCATGTTCCAATATATTCAGCACTTAGAGTCACATTTTTATACAAAGATTGTTCTATTCCAGCATATACAATTGGATAGTCTTTCTTTGGTGAAGGCATAATAGCATAAGAAATACCTCCATGCAAGCTCATAATCCCAGCTTCCCAATTAATGTTTTTTGAAACAGAAATAAAAGCTCCAGGAGACAATGTTTGATAGCGATTATTTGTCCAAGGCCCTCTGCCCTGAAGATTTAATCCTACTGCAATTGCAGGACGTTTTTTCTTTTCTTGAAACAATAATGCTTTTACTTCAAATGCAGGAAGTGGTTGAGCTTCTGGATTGCCTTCTCCTAAGAAAGGTATCATTGAATAACTCATACCAAAAGCAATGTTTTTTGCAGGTGCAAAAGTAAAAGAAGATACAATCCCAGATGATTGCATAATCAAACCATATGCTCGGTAGCTTCCAACAGGAATAACTCTTGCCGATGGCATATCTACTATATTCATTCTTGGAAACATTGCCATAGAACCTGCACTGCCCTGAGCATTAGCTTTATCTATAATGATAGAAAAAACAGATAAAACCAATGCCGAACAAGAAAGGATTAACTTCATAACATTCATATATACCTTTTTTGCATTTTTGTAATAACACAAACATAGTTCTTTTTGCTTTTTTAGTAATTGTTCTGCTTACTAAAATCATTCTAAATCAATGAAATATATGTCTAATTCAGAAAATAATTCTTCATTTCAAACAATAATTGATTCTTTAACTAAAAAAGCACAAGCTAACACACACAAAATTGGATTTCCTGATGCATTAGATATTCGTGTTTTTCAAGCTTGTCATTACTTAATTGAAAATTCTATTGCAGAACCATATTTGATAGGAAATCCTGATCAGATTCAACAAATGGCAAAAGAATCATCAATTTCTATTGATAATTGTCCAATATTGAATCCTAAAGATTGTATTGATAAAGAAGATATTATTGATTTTTATGAATCAAGAAAATCAAAAGACATTACATATGAACAAGCTACTACATTATTATTGGATAATCCTTTATACAGTGCTGGCATCATTCTTAAAAAAGGAATGATTGATGGATGTGTTGCAGGTAATATTTCCTCTACTGCTAATATTATAAAAGCTGGTTTACACACTGTTGGTAAACAAGAAGGTATTGATACAGTGAGTAGTTTTTTTATTATGATTTTACCTGATGGAACTATATATACATATGCTGATGGCGCAGTAGTTCCTTCACCAAATAGTCAACAACTTTGTGATATTGCATATTCTACAGCAAAAAATATCGAAACTATTTTGGGAATTCAGCCAAGAGTAGCATTTCTTTCTTTTTCTACAAAAGGAAGTGCCAAACATCCTGATATAGAAAAAGTTCAGAATGCTTATTCATTGTTTACTCATTTGCACCCAGACATTATAGCTGAGGGTGAATTACAATTTGATGCCGCAATAATACCATCAATTGCAAAAATGAAGATCAAAGACTCTATATTACAAGGCACAGCCAACATATGTATTTTTCCTAATTTGGATGCTGGAAATATTGCTTATAAAATTACAGAACGTCTTGCAAAAGCCAAAGCAATCGGGCCAATTATTCAAGGATTATCAAAACCATATTTTGATTTGTCTAGGGGCTGCTCTATTGATGACATTGTATTAGTGAGTACTATATGTTGTATTAGTAAGTAAGAATGCCTTAGATAAGGTAATTCAGATATCCTTTTTAAGCAAAATTTGTATCTTTGCATCAATATGTTTAGGCGACATAAGTTCTATTTATATTTCAGAGTTTCTCTACGTGCTCAATAGTTTTTTTCTCCTTATCATCAGTTTTTTACTATTCTTCAGCAATCATGTTTTTGGAGAAACAAGTTCTATTCAAATACCGGATAGTACCGTGTATCAGGGTAATTCTGTATTGATTCCTATTTATGGTACATTTTCACAAAATGTACTTAACAAACCGATAGAAATAATTATTCAAATCCCCAAGAATAGAATTTTTCTTCAAGGTATTACAAAGAATTCTCAATCGATTATTTCTTGCCTGGATATTGTAGTAAAACCATTGATTAGTTCAAATCCATCAATGAATGAATTTTCTATTTCTTGTAAAGATGGACTCAGCGATTCATCAGGATTGCTTTGTTTTGTACAATGCGAAATTTTAGCTGGTAAAGAAGTATCATCTCGGATAGCCGTACTGTCAATAAATATAGAAAATGAATTCCTCACAGTAAATCAAAAAGGTGGATTATTAAGCTTTCCAGAGCCTACTGTAATACCTGCTGGACAAGAAGGATTGGAAATCAATAGTCCAAATCCTTTTCAGTATACTACAGAAATACCTTATTATATTACTGCTGATAGCGACATTACATTTAGCCTATTTGCTACCAATGGAAAGGCATTAAAAATCTTCCCTACAACATTTACAAAAGCAGGTAGACATATTTTCAATCTTATTGTAGATAATCCAACTGATTTTGCAAGTGGTGTATATATTTTACGTTTGCACACTCCAAGGGGAATGTATCATGTAAGTATGGTACATAAAAAATGACAAAGAACACATTTACACCTATACATTTTATCAATAAGTCTTTAAAATATAAGTTCTTAATTATAATATTATATTTATGTTGTATTGTTAGTACTACTACGATTTTACCTGCACAAATTGCAAAGACAGTAAAAAAAACATCTGAAGGGACAGAATTTTGGGTCTGTTTTCAGGAAAATTCTTGGCATCATGCTTTAGAAAGAGTTGGTAAAATGAAACTTACTGATCAACGTGGACAAGAAATGTATGTAGAAGATAGAAGTATTTCTAATTTCGAACTGTTTTTAAGTAGTGATACTACAACCAGAGTGAGAATTGAGATTGTAGGCCTACGCTATAAATTAGATACATTAGTTATTGGCGGTAGCGTCAGAAGACTTAAAATACCTTCATCTGCAGAGGTAACTGGTGATGGTACTTTACAGCCAAATGCTGTTCGAATTACTTCAGACTCACCGATTTCTGTTACTTGCCTAAATGAACGAGGAAGCTCTACCGATACTTATCTTGCATTGCCTAGTAAAGCGCTTGGACTAGAATATTATACCATAAGTTATCATTCAACGCCAACTAATGACTTAGTACCTCATATGGCTATTGTAGCAACCAAGGACAGCACAATTGTAAAAATAACTCCTTCATTTATTACTTCAAGAAATCGTCCGGCAGGTGTTCCTTTTACAGTAATTATGAATAAAGGAGATGTATATCAAATTGCAGCATCGAATATGCAAGGATATACAAAAACAGAGAGAGGCACAGACTCTATTATTAATCCTGATATATCTGGCACAAGAGTTCAGGCTACAAAACCAGTTGCGGTTTTTAGTGGACATCAATGCGCTGATGTTCCTATGAGAGTTCCTTTCTGCAATTATTTAGTTGAACAGGTACCTCCTGTAAATTCTTGGGGAATGCATTTTATTCTAGGCAAATTTGCCAAAAGAACCAGCTATGCTTATAGAGTAATAGCAGCTACAAATAACACTAAAATATTTGAAAATTCAGTTTTAGTTAAAGAACTTCAAGCCGGCCAAATGTATGAAAATTCCTCTGCTGGCCCTAGAAATATTATGTTAACAGCATCATCCCCTGTTCTTGTTGCTCAATTTTCTCATGGATATTTAGGCGGAGTTAGCCGAACCGATGGTAAATCTACATATATCAGAGGGGATTCAATTGGAGATCCGATGATGTTAGTAGTTAGCCCTACCCAACAATTTTTACGTGAATATCGATTTGCAACGCCAAAAACCAGTTTTACCAATTGGCGACATTTCATAAATATTGTGATACCAAGTTCTGCTATTGGATCTTTACGATTAAATGGAAGAGTTTTAGATACAGTGAGAAATTATCCAGAATTCGTAGGATTAAGTTCTTATGTATGCATTCAAGCAGATATTCCATTTGGTGTACACACAGTTAAGGCTGATGTACCTTTTGGATTATATTCATATGGATTTGCTACAAATGATGCATATGGAAATATGATCGGGCAAGGATTTGATGAAATTGAAGAAATAAGAGATTCATTACCCCCAACTTTTGAAAGAAGAAATCTAGATAAAAAAATTAATCTTGTTATCAGAGATGATAAATCTACTGATAAAGGCTTGCAATCCATTAGAATTATTTCTGCAGTAGGATTAGCTGCAATGTATGGGAATAACTATATTGATCAACCTAGTATCAATCCAGGTACTCCTCAATATACTATGTTCGTAAGACCATTAAACGGTTTTGTGAAAGGGAAAATGGAAATCGAGGCAAAAGATTTAGCTGGAAATATTTCTACCTATACTTTAGACTATGATGGAACCAATTTTTTAGGTGCTTTAGAAGAAAAACCAGTTCCAGATTTATCTAAGATTACCGAAACTTGGCTTTGGGGTTCTTATCTAATTGCATCTAGCCAATATCATACATTAAATAATGTGCAAACGATTGGAAGTACCTCTGTTACTGGACAATTTGAAGCTGAAAGTGGATCTCCTTTAGGATTAGGTTTTCGTTTTAATAAATATGTCGGCTCCTCATTTAGTGTATCATTAAAAGCTGAATATTTACCTTGCAGTATTGTTTTAAGAGGCAGAGATTCATTATTAAAAAGAGTGTATGACTCCGTTACTAATCAATATTTAAACTATCAAGAAGCATTTGTATTGCAGCCCACATTACCAATGATTTCTTTCTCTGCTGGATTAGAATATCAATTAAATCAATTACTGTACACATTTGTAGACATACAATCTTCAATCATTTTAAGTAAATCTGCAGAATCTTATAGACAAATTGAATCTCCTTTGTCTTATGCATATGCACAATCCGGCACAAGAGAATTACCAATTTCAAATACAGGATTAGATCAAGTTAAAATGCTATGGTTATCTGCAAATGCAGGAATCGGTATTCAGAAAAAGATTCATCCTCATCTTGTATTATTTGGCGAAACCTCTTTTAATTATACACTTCATTCTCTGCTACAAAATGGATATGGAGAATGGAATTATTCATCTTTGCGTTTTTCACTTGGTTTTAAAACATCATTTTGATGTAAAAAAGTAATTAAGGACTTACTTATGAGCTATGCAACCATTACTCCAGAAGAGCTAAAATTACGTTTAGATATAGGCGAAATGCCTGTATTGATAGATGTTCGTTTGCCAGAAGAACATGTGGAAAGTAATATTCCACATTCTATGCTGATTCCTTTAGACACTTTACCTACTAGAATCGAGGAATTAGAGCATTTTAAAGAGCATGAGATTATCATGTATTGCAGAAGTGGTGGCCGAAGTGCAAAAGCATGTGAATATCTTTATGCTAGAGGTTATAAAGTAGTAAATCTACTTGGTGGTATGCTCGATTGGAAATAATATGTCAATTCTTAATCTACATTTGTACTAAACTATGATACTATCTGCCACGGATTTTCCATTAATGGAAGAACGATATAGATCTACTTATTTAAATTCAATATCTGGATTTAAATCTTTGGCATTAATTGGCACTCAAAACACAAGTGGTATTCATAATCTTGCAGTATTTAATTCTATTGTTCATCTAGGAGCATCCCCAGCTTTATTAGGAATGATTATACGACCAGATTCTGTAAGAAGACATACCCTCGAAAACATTCTTCAACAAGGATATTATACTATTAACCACGTTCATTCTTTAATGATGCCACAAGCTCATTTGGCAAGTGCTACATTCTCGGATAATGATTCTGAATTTGATGCATGTGGTTTTACAGTGGAAGATTCTGGTTTTCCAGCTCCATTTATTGGAGAGAGTAGAATAAAGTTTTTAATGAAGTACAGACAACATATACATTTAGATATCAATCATACCAATTTGATCATCGGCGAAATCATTCAAATTCATTCCCCCGATAACTGTGTTTCCTCAGATGGATTTGTAGACTTATATAAAGCAGGAACTTTAACTGTAGCTGGATTAGATGCATATTATTCAACTATACCATATGATAGATATAATTATGCTAGGCCAGGAAAATCTATTGAGTCTTTACTTACTATAAATGGAGCCCCTGATGCATAGAATTGTTATCACAGGAGCCTCTGGATTTATTGGAAAAAAGTTAACAAGGCTATTATCTGAAAAAGGCTTTGATATCATTGCTTTCTCTAGATCACCTGAAAAAACTAAGCGCAGCCTGCCATATATAAAAGAAGCCGTCCAATGGAATGCAGAACAAAATATGTCTGCCGAATGTGAAGAATATATCAATGGTGCTTATGCTGTCATAAATTTAGCAGGAGAATCAGTAGCCAAGCGCTGGAATGATGACAGAAAAAAGAGAATTATGGAAAGTAGAAAAAATGGCACTATTGGATTGGTTAAAGCTATTAATAATGCTGAAAATCCTCCTGAGATATTTTTTTCGGCATCTGCAATTGGTATATATGGATCAGATTCAGGCACAACTATTTTTGACGAAAACTCATCTTTTGGATCTGGATTTCTAGCTGATGTTTGTATTGAATGGGAAAAACAAGCATTGTTAGCATCCGGAAACACAAGAGTAATTATTGGAAGGATAGGTGTAGTTTTAGATCCAAATGAAGGTGCTTTATCCAAAATGCTACCTGCTTTTAAATTGTATCTAGGTGGTCCTATTGGAGATGGTAATCAATGGCTATCATGGATTCATCCTCATGATCTAATTGCATTTATTATCTATAGCTTAGAAAACTTTCATGTGCACGGAATATACAATTTAACAGCGCCTCTACCTATCACAATGGGTGATTTCAGTTCTATTTTAGCACAAGTTCTTCATCGTCCTTCCTGGCTTTCGGTTCCAGACATTGCTTTATCCATCTTAATGGGAGAGGGAGCAATCATCGCAACTGGCGGACAGAATGTTCATCCTTCACGAACTATACAAAGTGGTTTCGTATATGAATTTAAAGATTGCAAAGAAGCATTAATTGATTTACTGTCTCAATAACTTATGTATTTATGAATTCAGTTTCTATTAAAAGAATATTGATTGCTGCCGGAGGAACAGGCGGAGATTTGTTCCCAGCAATTGCTATTATCGAAGAACTTCAAAAAAGAAATCCTACTCTGCAAACTATTTTTACTGGTAGTCCAGATAGAATTGAGGCTACGATCATACCATCTAAAGGCTATGAATTTCGTCCTATGAATAGTCTAAAAGGATTTAGAGGTCTTTCTTCTTCTCTATTTTCTATCCCATTTATACTCTTATATTCATATAGAGAACTTCTCTCTATTGTTAAAGATTTCCCACCTTCCTGTATTATCTGTGGTGGCAACTATATTAGTTTTCCAGCTGGGCTGCTAGCCAGACTTCATAATATTCCATTAATTATTATCGAACCGAATGCGAAGCCTGGTCGAACAAATCTTTTTTTATCTCGCATTGCCACTTTCATTATCACTGCATTTGAAGAAACTTCTTCATATTTTTCTAAAAAAGTTCAACACTCTGTTCATCATCTGGGCAATCCATTAAGAGCTTCTTTTTTAGAAATAAAACCTACAAAAGAAAAAGCAGCGAAATTTTTTGGTTTTAATCCAGAGATGAAAACAATTCTCATTTTTGGTGGTTCATTGGGTGCAAGATCTATAAATCATGCAGTAGTTAAGCATATAGATTTTTTTGAAAAGAATTCAATTCAAGTTCTTTGGCAAACTGGAACATCTTTTTCAGTTCCAGTTGATTTACCACCAAATATTCATACACTTCCATTTATCGACGATATGATTTCTGCCTATGCCGCCGCAGATCTAGTGATTTGTAGATCTGGTGGTGGAACAGTTGCTGAATTAGCTGTATGCGGAAAACCATCCATTCTTATTCCTTTACCTGGGGCAGCTAATAATGAACAAGAAGAAAATGCACATGTAATGGAAATTCATGGAGCAGCACTATCAGTGCATGACAATGCATTAGAAACTGAACTAGAATACATTATTAATCGATATGTTAATAATCCGGAATTATTAGAATCTATGAGCTATAATGCAACTTTGATGAGCAAACCTTTAGCTACAACAAAAACTGCTGATTTAATTGAGACTTTATTATTGAAATATTGAAATATTATCCTATAATTTCTTAGTTTTTATAATTCTAATATATATTTTTAAAAATTGGCATAAAAGTAGGGTAATTTGATTGAAGATATAATTATATATCTATTTCTTTAGAACGTTTAGGACAAACAAATGAATGCTTCAATATTATCAACTGTTCATAGTCTAAGAATACTACTTTTGGTGTTTTCATGTATCGGATTTTTAGCAGCAGATAATACCGCATATAGCCAAGCTTCTATTGTTAGGAATAGATTGCAATTAGTTGCAATGGGTAAAATAGATGAAGTTAAAAAAGAATTACCAGATTTATTAGCCGAATTTCCTGAAGATCCAGGTATAAAGTTTTTACATGCGTCTGTATTAGAAGATTTGAATAAATCTTTACCTATTTATCAAAAGATTGTTAATGGGAAACCCGATTGTGAATGGGCCGATGATGCACAATGGAGAATAGTTCATTATTATACAATGAAAAGGGATACTAATAGAGCAAGAGCTGAATTACAAAATTATCGTAAAAATTATCCTCAATCTGAATTTCTTTTAAGTGCTTATGATTTGATAAGAGCAACTGTTGGAGCAGGTAAATTTACTGTTGAAGGCTCAGAGCCTAAAAGTAAAGTAATAAGCCAACTATCTAATTCTAAAAGTATTCCAGAAAAGAAAGGAATTGATTCATCGGTCATTACAAAATCAACAAGCAAGAATTCTACTAGTAAAACTGAAACCAGTATAAAGTCAAGTGATGGTAAATCTTCTAAATCTGATAGTGTTTCGTCTTCTTCAAAAAAATTAGTAGCTGCTGAAATTGTAAAGTCTGGTAAATCAGAAACAATATTCACGCTTCAGGTAGGAGTATTTAAAACTTCAAAAGCTGCAGAAACAGAGTTAGCAGATTATACACAAAAAAGATTGCGGTGTTCAGTTATAGAAAGAAAACTTGCTGATGGATCTATGCGATATGTAGTAGCAATTGGGGAATATAAGTCAAAAAAGAATGCAGAAGATGCAATTGAAATTGTTAAGGAACAATGTAATTGTAGCCCACTTATCATTCAAAAGCCATAATCAGACAACTTTTTTGCCTTTAATCCATACATTTTGGGTGTGATTAATACCAAAATGATACAGTAATTCTGGATATTTGTCTGTATTCAGTATATGAAAATCAGCGCTTTTCCCTATTTCTAAACTTCCACACTTATCCCCTATATTCAATGCAAATGCGCCGTGTAGAGTTGAAGCCATAATTGCTTCCTCTATAGACATCCCCATATTTGTAGAAGCCAAAGATAGAATTATTTGCATATTTTCTGTAAAACATGATCCCGGATTACAGTCCGAAGCCAAGGCAATTGTCATTCCACTATCTATCATATGTCTTGCAGGTGCATAAGGTAATTTTAAAGTATAAGCAGTACCAGGTAATAATGTACCGATACATCCATTTTTAATCATAGCCTCTATTCCATTTTGGCTAATATATAGTAAGTGGTCTGCTGAAACAGCTTGTAGAGAAGCTGCCATTTCGGCTGCTCCGAATGGACTTAACTCATCGGCATGGACTTTAAGCTTAAACCCTAATTCTACCGCGGTATTAAGTATTTTTTCCGATTGCATAATGGTAAAGTAGCCAGTATCGGTAAATACATCACAAAACTCTGCTAATTGTTCTTCCTTTACAGCAGGCAACATTTCTTTACATATGATATCTACATATAATTCTGGATTATGTCTATATTCAGGTGGAATATCATGAGCACCTAAAAATGTAGAAATAACTCGCAAAGGAACTTCTTGACTTACCACTTTAATAGCTTTTAATAATGTAAGTTCCGATTCAAGAGTAAGGCCATATCCACTTTTCATTTCTATAGTTGTTGTTCCATGTTTCATCGCATTCAATGCTAGAACAATTCCTTGATTAGCTAATTGATCAATTGATGCAGCCCTAACCGCCTGCACTGTATTTAATATACCACCACCTTCTGCAGCAATTGTCTGATATGAAACACCTCTTAATCTTCTGGCAAATTCATCTGCTCTATTACCAGCAAAAACGCAATGTGTATGGGAATCTACAAAGCCAGGCATGATAACTTGTCCTTGTGCATCAACTAATTCATCATAAACCAAATCATCTGGCAAAGAAGATTCTGCACCAATCCACAGAATATCTTCATCATACAGCATTGCTGCATTATTGATGATAGATAAGTCTCCCATAGAATCCAGAATATTTGGTGCACCAAGAATTTTAGAAGAGCATGTAAGTAAAGTTCCAATATTTCTGATGAGAGTCTTTTTCATTCACTAGACTCCTAAATCTGATGTATGTATATGAAATGAAGATAATATTTCCAGATTTTCATCTGTATCAGGGTTTTTTCCATTAATATCAAAATATGAACGTAAAGCTAATGTTCTTTCTTTCATCAAGGTGATAATTTCTGTTTTGTACCCTTTTAGTAAATATGATAAAAAATAGTAGCTTCTTTTATCAGGAAATAAACCTGGATCCATCGAAAAATTACTATATGCTTCTATCATTTCTTGTTCATCCAAATGGACATCATTTGTTACCCATTGATTTAATGTGCTAATCATGGTTGGGATTCCAGATTTATTTAATGATATCATTAATAAATGGGTATATCCTTTAGGATGATATGTGAAAGTATGGAAATGTCCATATTCTCCATTACGATGTCCATGAAAAAATACTCTATATCCAGAACTCTCATCATGCACTCCTTTTGGATGAGGATAATGATGGTCAACATCTCTTTTAAATTTTCTTCCCTGTAATACTAAAGATATGACATTCTTTTTCTGTTTTTGCAATGCTAACAGTACATTACCAGCATCCGATAATGCCTTAGCCCTTTCGGAATTTTGGAATATATATGCTTGCTTTCCAATTAAGTGGGTGAAAGTTGCAGTGTACGCTAAAAAAGATAAAAAAGTACGACGTTTCATATATTACCATATAGTATAAAAAAAGCGCCCTTGAATATATTCAACAGCGCTATCAATATCATGTATATATATTATTTAGGATTACAAGTATTTGAAGCTTTGTGATGTTTTTTTCCTTTCTTGGAATGCTTTGGAGCACAATCACTTTTTGGTGCACATTCGCTTTTTGGTGCGCAAGCAGACTTTGGAGCACATTTTGGTTTACATTTGCCAGGATTGGCTTGAATATTAACAATCTGGACCATAAATGCGACAACTAAAGCAATAATTGAAATATTCTTCATGAATATATCCTGTAAAAATGAGTATAAATTAGATTTCTGATGAAATCCACAAAATATCGTCTATTCCTGCATGAAAATTTACTAAGCGAGAAGCCACGAATAAATAATCAGAAAGCCTATTCAAAAACTGAATAATTGTGCCATTGATTAATTCTGTTTCAGATAAAGCAACTACGGCACGTTCTGCCCTTCTGCAAACTGTTCTTGCATGATGAAGATGCGCTGCAGCTGAACTTCCACCAGGCAAAATAAATGATTTCAATTCAGGTAAATCGGCTTGATATGAATCAATATGATGTTCTAATAAAGAAATATGTGTTTGTAATATCTGTGGTGTTTTATCTCTAAAAACTGAATCATTTCTAGTAGCTAGATCTGATCCAACGGTAAACAATAAAGATGAAATTGATAATAAATGTTCAGATATTGCTTTATTCATAGAATGTGTTAATACAATGCCAATAATTGCATTTAACTCATCTACAGTTCCATAAGCATCTATTCTAAAAGAATTTTTTTTCACTCTTGTCCCACCAAATAAACCAGTAGTTCCATCATCACCAGTTTTGGTATATATTTTCATGTGTCTTCTCCTTAATAATTAGATAGAACTAGGGTTGATTGATAATGCTTTTTCGGCTGCACTTAATGTTTGAGACATCAAAGTGCTGATAGTCATTGGGCCAACTCCACCAGGAACTGGCGTATATGCAGAGCTTAATGCAAAAGCATCTGGATGTATATCTCCGATACCACCTGCATGATAACCCGCATCTACCAATACAGCACCTGGTTTTACCCAATCAGTTTGAACAAAACAAGGTTTTCCTACCGCTGCTATCAAAATATCAGCTTGTTGAATATGTGCTTGAATATGTTGAGTTCTAGAATGACAAATTGTAACAGTACAATCCTTATTCAGCAACATTGCTGCCATAGGTTTTCCAAGTATAGGACTTCTTCCCAAAACAATTGCATGCTTTCCTTTATATTGAATATCATAATGAGATAATAGTGTTATGATACCTTGGGGAGTAGCTGATCCATAGGATTCAATATTCATAGACATACGACCATATCCCAAACAAGTTACTCCATCTACATCCTTTTCTAATGCAATAGTATCAAAACATAGTCTTTCATCTATATGAGAAGGTACAGGATGTTGTAATAATATTCCATGCACATTTGGATTTGCATTAAGATCTTTTATAATGTCAATTAATTGTTGAGTTGTTGTGTCTTCATCTAATTCAATACACAAGGATTCCATTCCAACTCTTCGACATGCATTTCCTTTCATTTTTACATATGTTGCGCTAGATGGATCATTGCCAACCAATATTGTAGCCAAAATTGGAATACGTCCTGGATTTTGCATGATAAGTTGTGCAGTTCTTTGTGAAAGAGAGTGCTCAGTTTGCTTAGCAAGCAATTTACCATCTAGAATTTGAGGAATCATATATTTTTGGTGAAAAGTAAAAGTATAACTTACAAACTAATGATTTGCACTTTATCTGCTATATGTTTTGCTGGGCGAATAAAAATTCTGTTTTTCTCGCACTATTATTACTACAGACAATTGATTTGATAGCTGCAGGAACAAAAGCACTATAACCTGATTTAATAATATAATCACCTTGATTAGTATGTAGAATCAATGGTTCATCACCTATTACAGTAATCAGTCCTGCTTTATTCTGTAATGAACATTCTATATGAGCATGTTCTATTGAAAATCGAGTAAGACAAAAGTACTGCGAAGAAATTAATTCTGTTTTGATAATTCCTGGCTTAAGTACAATTGGATTAATCTCTACTTTTGCACTATTAGAAGCATATTCAATCATAGAAATAATTCCCTTTTCTATATGCAATTCTCTTGGATTACCATCAATTCCAAGGCGATCCCAATCATACAATCTATATGTTGTATCACTTGTTTGTTGTAATTCGTATAAAACAATTCCTGGCCCAATAGCATGAATCGTCCCAGCGGGAACAAAGATAAAGTCTCCCTTTTTCACTTTCACTTTATGTAATAACTCTATATCATTACCAGAGTTAAGTGCATATTGATATTGTTGTTTAGTAATACCATTTTTTAAACCAAATATAATTTCAGCATCTGGCTCTGCTTTTAGTATATACCAACATTCAGTTTTTCCTCTTGGCTCATCTTCTAAAACATCCGCAAGAATATCATCAGGGTGAACTTGAACTGAAAGCCATTCTCTGGCATCCAACAATTTTACAAGCAGCGGAAATTCACCATTCTTATGATTATATCCAATCATTTCTGATGGATATTGTTGGATTAAATCTTCCAATGTTAATCCAGCATATGCTCCATGTGAAATATAATTTTTAGAATAAATTTCCCAAGATTCTCCTATATGCAATGAATCTTCAGCTTGCTGTTTCAATTCTGAAATTGCAGAACCACCCCATATTTTTTCAAATAAAGCTGATTTTAATTGTAATGGGTATGGAATAAATATGTTATCGATTGCACTCATAGACTATTTATCTGGAAATATAAGAACCAATACTTGAGAATAGACTAAACCAACAAATAATAATAGAAATAACTATAGCAGATACATAACGTCCAAATACTTTTTCAACATATGCATTTCCTACGATGGCATAAGATGCAAAAATGTACGACATAATCCACAGAACATTTACTCTACTTAATACAGCAAAGAGGAATGGATGATCTGTAGGAATAATTGCTATTCCAGCGTGAATTCCAAAACGTAAATCTGAGAAAAGGAATTGCAATAAACCATTTATTAATGTACCTAATGCATAGCATCCAGAGGCATAAGCACCTAAAGCAGTAATTTCATATAATGGTTTTTTTTGTTTGCCTAATAACCAATGAAATACAGTTAAAAGAGCACCAAAAGCAAGTATTCCAACAAATGAGGTAAAAAGAGTAGATAGTAAAACTTGGCTAAAATCAAGCTCTCCTACTGATGGCATCCCATTTTCAGAGCCTACTAATTGTTTTTTAGACATCCAAGGTGACATCATTGCAATATTCTGGCTAATCAGTACTGGATTTAACCTATGTAAATAAGCAATACTTACAGATGCTATAGTTTCTAATAAACTTGCTGCAACAAGAACTTTATATGGTTCTTCTATAGCAGACATTCCGAATTCATGGGGGTTCTTAACAATGCTAATAAAACCCTTCATCCAAGAATATTTGGACTGCATAGTATTTGTCATAAAATAACTATAAATGTGTAGAAGGTTGCATGTCAATTGGTAAAGCAATGCGAATTGATTCATGAACTACATCCATCAGAATCTTTTCTGCTTGTTTATCTTCTTGTTGTAAGGATGGAAATGGCTCTTGAATAGATAATATAGTATGGCCCGGTTTGAAGAAAATTCCTGACTTTGGCATAATTGTATATGCACCTATCAATGCTATTGGAATTATTGGTTTTTTAGAACGAGCTGCTAATAAAAATGCCCCTCTTTTAAATAAACCAAGTCTACCATCTTTAGATCTTGTACCTTCTGCAAAAACTATAACGCTTTCTCCGGACTGAACGGCACCAATAGCTTCTTGAATACTTTTCATAGCATTTCTTGGGTCATCTCTGTCAATTGCTATAAAGGGAGATGCTTTCATACTCCAACCAAGGAAAGGGATCTTCTCTAAATTCCTTCTATACATGATACGCACATTATCTGGTAAACTTGCTAAAAGAATAGGAATATCAAAATAACTTGTATGATTTACAATATAAATCCGACTATCCAAGCCTTGTAAGTGGGCTAATCCTTTTATTGTAACTGTAACTCCTGCACAATATAATAATGCTGAAGACCACTGTTTTGCTAAAGAAAAATAGAATTCATGCTTTAGTCTACATGCAAAGCCTAGTAACGTTAACGTTGAATAAGCAATCGTAACTAGTATAATCGCTAAACTTCTTGCAAAAAACCCAATATATGAAGTATATCCCATCTTCATAATGCTTCATTTGTATTCATAGAAACAGACTGTATTTGCGAACTACCACTTTGATTGTCTACTTTGTGGACAATTACTTCTGAGGATATAATTCCATCTCTGAGCGTGATAATTTTTTCTGCCATTCTAGCAACATCGATGCTATGGGTTGCTATCAATAATGTTAGAGTTCTTTCTTGTCTAATTCTTTTAATTAAATCCAGAACAGCAACTGTATTCGCTGAATCCAAATTACCAGTCGGTTCATCGGCTATGATTATTGAAGGTTCATTAATTAATGCCCTTGCAATTGATATTCTTTGTTGCTCTCCGCCTGATAATTCAGAAGGACGATGATCTTTTCTATGTATCATTCCAACTTTTTCACAAAGGGCTAAAGCTTTTTTTTCAGCATGAGATACCTTTTCTCCAGCAATTAAAGCAGGCATCATAATATTTTCTATAGCAGAAAACTCTGGTAATAAATGATGAAACTGAAAGATAAATCCAATATGCTTATTTCTCAATTCAGCGGCTTGCTTCTTTTTTAAAGATGAATATATATGCTGTTTTCCCGCTGGATAATATCCTGTAACTGCACCCGTATCTGGTGTATCAAGCAAGCCAAGAATATGTAATAATGTACTTTTACCTGCGCCAGATGGGCCCATGAATGCAATAAATTCACCTTCTTTAATCTCTAATGATATACCCTTTAAAACAGGTGTATCATTATCTGAATGCAAAGAATATGATTTAACCAGTGAATCAGCCTTTAGTATTGTATTCATAATCACATTAAAATTGTTCTAATACTCGAATATCATTTTCATAAAGTGCCCGAATATCATTAATTCCAGTGGCTAACATAGTAACTCTTTCAATGCCAAATCCGAAGGCAAATCCACTATATTCTTCTGGATCTATGCCACAATTTTTTAGTACCTGTGGATGAACCATTCCGCAGCCACAAATTTCTAGCCAACCAGAATTTTTACATATACGACAGCCTTTACCACTGCATAAATAGCAAGATATATCCACTTCCGCGCTTGGTTCAGTAAATGGAAAATAAGAAGGACGAAATCTAAATTGAGAATTATTGCCATACATTTGCTTGGCAAAAGCAACAATTGTCCCTTTTAAGTCTGCAAATGTTACATGTTTATCAATATATAAACCCTCAATTTGATGAAATTCAGCTAAAGATCTTGCCGATAATGCTTCATTTCTATAAACTCTTCCAGGCATAATTGATCGTATAGGAATGGGATGAGACTTCATCATTCTAATCTGAACAGGAGAAGTGTGAGATCGTAATAAAATATCACCACGAGGATCATCAATAAAAAATGTATCCTGCATATCCCTTGCAGGGTGGTCTTCTGCGAAATTTAATGCTTCATAATTATGATAATCATCTTCAATATCAATGCCCTCGGCTACAGTAAATCCCATACCTTCAAAAATAGATATAATGGTATCCAGAGTTTTTTTAATAGGATGAATATGCCCTTTTAATGGCATTCTTCCTGGTAAAGAAGTATCAATCAAAGGAACAGAAGATTCTTCAGCTTCAAGGTTTTCTTTAAATTCCTTAAAAGTTGCCTCTACATATTGTCTTAACTCATTAATAAGTTTACCAATTGCAGGTTTATCTTCTTTGGGTATCTCTCTTAAAGATTCCACTAATACAGGCAAGGTTCCCTTTTTTGTTAAATGCTTTAATCTAAATTGTTCTAAAGATTCCGCATCTTTAATTGTTGCAAAATCTTGTTCAATATTCTGTTTGATAAAAGATATATCAGCAATCATAAATGTGTACAATAATCTGAATCAAAAAAAAAGGGCGCTCATAAAAAGAACGCCCTTAAACATACGGAAATCGATAAAGTTAACCTATTGCAGAGCGTACAATACGCTTAAAAATAGATGGCTGAGATGCTGCCAAATCAGCAAGAACCTTACGATTGATTTGAATATTCTTTAGTTTGAGTGCATGTATCAAACGAGAATAGGTTGTACCATTCAAACGAGCACCTGCATTTATACGAACAATCCATAATCTACGGAAAGTACGTTTTTTTGCACGGCGATCGCGATAAGCGTACTGTAAACCTTTTTCAATGTGATTCTTGGCAATTGTCCAAACTTTACTACGCGCACCCCAATATCCTTTAGCAAGTTTTATAAACTTACGGCGGCGGCGGTGCGATGCTACTTTGTGCGTGGAACGAGGCATAATGCCCTCCTACAAAAATTAATTATTAAATGCGATTGATGGAGAGCTTCGCTAAAATCCCAATCAACCTGCTAATAACCTAATATCTTACGATACATATACAGGGGCGGTTATATCCTGTATCTTAAGTACAATTAACGCAGACACAATAGACGTTTGATATTTTGCTCATCTGCAACGCTAACTAAAGCGGGCATACGTAACAAACGCTTACGCTTACGTGTCTTGTGAGTCAGAATGTGATTTTTAAAAGCACAATTACGACGGATACGTCCTGTACCCGTAATTGAAAAGCGCTTTTTTGCACCACTATTCGTTTTCATTTTAGGCATCGTATGATCCTTAAAAACGATGAAACATTGATTGCTCTCATGCAAAAACAATCCACAATAATAATATTCTACAAACACTACTTCATATAGAAGTTTATTCTTCTTTTTTGGTTTTCTTTGCTTTTTCAGGGGCTAGAATCACAGTAAGTGTTCTACCCTCTGGATGAATAGGCTGATCTATCTTCGAACAATCTTCAAGTGCCACAACAAAACGCTGCAATAAAGCTAAACCTATTTCCTGATGCATAATCTCACGGCCCTTAAACATCACAGTTGCTTTCACTTTATCACCATCGGCCAAGAATTCACGGGCATGTCTTGTCTTAAAATCAAAATCATGAGTATCTGTTCTCCACTTGAAACGGACTTCTTTCAACTGAGCATGATGCTGAGCCTTTTTTTGAATCTTTTCACGCTTCTGAAGCTCATATGCAAATTTTCCATAATCTATTATCTTACAAACAGGTGGATCTGCCTGTTGGGCAATCTCTACAAGATCTTTGTTTTGCTCGAATGCTAAATCAATGGCATCTTTAGTTGCCATTACCCCAAGCATTTTTCCTTCTTCATCAACTACTCTTACCTGAGGAACTCGGATTTCATCATTAATTCTATTTTTCCTTTGCTTCTCATTATTTGGCTGATCTCTCTCTCGCGGCATTCTAGGGCCAGAAGGCCTTGCACCAAATGGGCGTGCACCACCTGGAGTGAAACCTCCGGGACGAGGAGCTCCACCAGATTGAAATGGTGGACGTGATCCGCTTTGTTGGGTACCAACAGGACGTTGTTGCTGGGATGAATCTGTATTTCCCCTACTGGGTTGAAAAGGAGTTGCCAAAAAGAACCTGCTGAGAAATAATAAAATAGATAATGTAACTGTGCAAACTTACGATTAAGACATCAAAAATACAAAAAAGCAATGTTATAAAAGGGTAGTTATATACTATAAATCTGTGATTTCTTTACATTTGTAAGCAATTATCTTTTTTTAATCTTGTATTACTGCTTAAAAAATGAATGAACATCAAAGAACTGATCAGGAACAAAGGCGTTTGGAAGAGCTTCATGAGCTATATAGTAGAGGCATAAATCCTTATCCTCATGAATTCAATCGCACTCATAATTCCTTATATATAGTCTCGCACTTTAGTGATGAACATCCTGAATTACTTTGTGATGTTGCCGTTGCTGGCAGAATTATGGCTATGAGAAAAATGGGGAAAGCTACATTTTTACATATTCAAGATCAATATGGTAGAATTCAGATTTATCTTAAGCAAGATGAATTACCTGAATTTTATTCCTATCTAAATTTATTAGATATTGGTGATATCATAGGCATACAAGGATTTGTTTTTCGGACAAGAATGGGCGAAATAAGTGTTCATGCAATGAATGCTGTATTATTAGCTAAATCCTTAAGGCCAATTCCTATTGCGAAAGAAGAAAAAGATGAAGACGGAAATAAAATTATTTATGATGCTTTTTCTGATAAAGAGCTGCGTTATAGAAAGCGCTATGTAGATTTGATTGTTAATCCAGAAATACGACATGTCTTCGAAAAAAGAGCAAAGATCATAAGTGCTATGCGCCGATATTTTGATGATAAGGGGTATATGGAAGTAGAAACTCCTATTCTTCAACCTCTATATGGTGGTGCTAGTGCCCGCCCATTTATTACCCATCATAATGCATTAGATTTTGATCTTTATCTACGAATTGCAATTGAATTGTACTTAAAAAGATTGATTGTTGGCGGTTTTGAAGGTGTGTATGAAATCAGTAAAAATTTCAGGAATGAGGGTATGGACAAAACTCATAATCCAGAATTTACAATGATGGAAATATATATTGCCTACAAAGATTATTATTGGATGATGGATATGGTTGAAGATCTCTTTGGTCAAATTTGTGAATATGCTTTAGGAAAAAAGGAAGTTCACCATGGTAATAAAGTTCTCAATTTTAATAAGCCTTTTCGAAGAGCCAAAATGTTTGATTTGTTTTTTGAATATACTGGCAAACATCTTAAAGGATTAAATAAAGCTGAATTATTGCAATCTGCTAGAGATTTACAAGTAGAAATACCAAGTGATGCAAGTGCAATGAAGATTTTAGATGAAATATTTAGTCAAAAAGTTGAACATCATCTTATTCAGCCAACTTTTGTTATTGATTATCCCCTTGAAATGTCCCCACTAGCTAAAAAACATAGAACAGAAGATGGATTAGTTGAACGATTTGAATTATTCGTCAATGGTAATGAAATTGCAAACTGTTTTACGGAGTTAAATGATCCAATAGATCAAAGGAAACGTCTTGAAGATCAAGCCCTGGTTCGAGCCGATGGAGATGAAGAAGCAATGATTTTAGATGAAGATTTTATCCAATCTATTGAAGTAGGAATGCCTCCAACTGCTGGACTAGGAATTGGAATCGATAGGCTGGTAATGCTTCTTACAAATCAAGAATCTATAAGAGATGTTTTATTCTTCCCTACAATGAGACCTGAATAACAATCGGAGTAAGGGTTGTAGAAATGCAATCCTTACTTTACATTCTTTTGTACATGTCGAACTGTGCAATGCCAATTCTTTGTAAGAAATGCTTTAAAGACACCCACAATACTCCTAATCCATATATAGAACTACGCTTAAAATTTATACTTGATGCTTCTGCAAAATATTTGGTTGGACATGTAACTTCACCAATAGAAAATCCAGCATAAACAATTTGCGATAACATTTGATTATCAAAAACAAAATCATCAGAATTAGCTTCTAAATGTAAAGCCATTATTACTTCTTTAGAAAAAGCACGATAACCTGTATGATATTCACTTAACTTTTCACCAATTAATATATTTTGAAATAATGTCAAAAAACGATTAGCTATGTATTTATACATCGGCATACCACCTTTTAAAGCGCCCTTACCTAATATTCTTGACCCTAATACTACAGGGTATAAATCCTGAGCGATGATGCTGGCCATAGCCGGAATCAACATTGGTGTATACTGATAATCGGGATGCAACATTATAATAACATCAGCTCCTAAAGATAATGCATGTGCATAGCAAGTTTTTTGATTGCCTCCATAGCCCCTATTTTTCTGATGCTTAATGATATTCTTAATTCCAAGCTTTTCTGCAACTCTTATCGTATCGTCCGGGCTATTATCATCAACCAATACAATATCGTCTACAATATCAAATGGAATTTCATTATAGGTTTTCTCTAATGTTTTAGCTGCATTATATGCTGGCAAAACAACTACAATTTTTTTATTATGAAGCATGGAATTATTCCGCCGACTTTGTAAGGTTGTAATAATAATTACAAAAATAGAGTATTATGATTCAGACTATCAAAAAATTATCTAAACCCATGTTTTTTTTAAGTACCATCATTCTATATATAATATTGGGTTTTATCGTCATTACTTCTGTTCCATATGCTTTTTATACAGAAATCTATGATATTCAAAAGCCACTACCTTTTCATGGAAATACATGGTTGAATCCCTATAAATCGTGCACTTTTGATAATGATAATGCCGGATGGAAAAAGTCGAATTTTCATGGGCATTCTAAAGAATGGGGTGGCCTTACAGATGGCAAGACAGATAAAGATGTATTTTTTAAAAAATATAAATCAATGGGCTATCATTCGATTGGTCTGTCTAATTATCAATTTATTTCTCATGATTTTGCAGAAGATAATGGTTTTGTTCCATGCTATGAACATGGCTATAATGTGTGGAAAAGACATCATGTCTGCATTGGCGCACAGCATGTAGTGTGGCTAGATTTTATATGGGGACAAAGCCTCCATCATAAACAAACAATGATTAATATTCTTAAACCAACTGTTCAAGTTCTTGCATTAGCGCATCCAAAGTTTAGGAATAGTTTCGAACCCGAAGATTTTGCATATCTAAGCAATTATGATTGCATAGAAGTATTAAATCATTATCGAACAAGTGATATTCATTGGGACTCTGCCTTATCAAATGGGCATAAAGCTTGGATAGTAGCTGACGATGATACTCACAATGTTCTTGATTCTGGGGAAACTGGTGTTTGTTGGACAATGATTTATGCGCCAAACAATGGAAATCAGCAAGAGATAACTACAGCATTAAAAAATGGGCAAGCTTTTGGTGTTCAAGGTAAGCATGGGAAAATGGATATATTTCCAACATTGATTCATTTAACCGATAGTATCTATTCTATAACAATGATGGATACCGTTGAATCTATAACAATGATTGGACAAAACGGAAAAAAACTGGCCGTCACTTTGAATTCAAATCATTTAGACTATATATTGAAAAAAACTGATACCTATATCAGAGCAATAATCAAAACTCCACAAACTACCTTATGGCTCAATCCTATATTAAGAGATAGCCAAACGCCGATCCCCCAAAAAAATGACATTCAAACTATTCTCTATAGACTTCTTTGGCTTATAGGATATACGATAATTATTGTTTTTGTATGGAAGAAAAAAAGTAGGAAAAAGCACTCTTAATCTTCTTCTTTTACAAACTTTTTAGTACCAGAATACAACTCAAATTCAAGGAGACGACAATCTATATCGGCATTAAATAATTCTATTTTTCTTTTTGTTCGCAATCCAATTGATTTTGCTGCTTTTACATTGCCAGTAAACACATAACCATTATATCCAGAACAAGATTGTTTAAAAAAGTCTCCAATCCTTTTATATTCTGCATCAAGTTCTAAATCTTCTCCCATTCTATCCCCATATGCAGGATTCATAATTACAGTGCCGGGTCCTTCTGGCAAATGTATACTAGCAAAATCCCCTACCGAAAAATCTATATACTCTAAAACACCAGCATTTTCAGCGTTTTCTTGTGCTATTCTTATTGCTCCTGGATGAATATCAGATGCAATAATTCGCCCCTTTTCAATATTTTTTTTGGCGTCATTAGCATCAGAAACTAATTGATGCCATAATTGTTTGTCATAGCCATATACATGCATAAATCCAAAATTCTTTCGATATAAAGCAGGAGAAGTTTCAGTTGCCATCAAAGCTGCCTCTATTGCCAATGTACCACTACCACACATCGGATTTACAAAGGGCATAGATTCAGGTAACCAATTAGATGCAAAAATAGTTACAGCTGCCAAATTTTCTCGCATTGGGGCTCGCCAAGGATTTAATCGATATCCTCTTTTATGTAAAGGAGATCCAGACATATCAATATAAATTGCGCATTTAGGACCATGCCAATACAAAAAGACAACTGCTTTATCTTGCTCGGATCCACTATTTGGCCTAATACCCATTTTATTTCGAATACGATCAACAATGGCATCTTTACATTTTTGTTGAGCAAATTGAGTATTTGTTATGGCAGGTGTATCTACAGATGAAATGACTGTAAAATAACCATCATCAGGAAGAATATCTTCCCAAGGTAAAGAAGAAATGCTTCGATATAAATCCAATGGAGTTTTTACATAGAATTCTTTTAATAAAAGTAAGACCCTTGAAGCTATTCTAGAATGCAAACATATCGCCATAGATTCACGTATTCCCCCTTTTACGAAGATTCCAGTATCCATTGATTTTTCTACCGAAAATCCTAATGAGTGAATCTCTTGTTCAAGAAAAGACGCCATTCTTAATGGACAGGTAAGTAGTATTGATTGTGAATCGACTAAAGAAGATGACATAAAGATCTTTATATGCTGATGAGTATTTACTTATACTGTAAAGGAACATTTTGTGTAAATATAGGTATTCTGCAATAGTATCATTCTTTTGGTTGATGGAGAGATTAATACTTAACAGCAATATTTTCCCTATTTTCGCCTAAGTAATTAGAAACGATGATCATACACAACACCAGAACATGGATATTTCAGTAATTATTGTTAATTATAATGTCAAAGATTTCCTTGTACAATGTTTGAACTCGGTTCACATTGCTTTACAAGGCATAGATTCAGAAATTATTATAATTGATAATAATTCAACAGATGGATCAAAAGAATATTTTTCTGATAAATATTCTGATGCACATTTTGAGTGGCTTCCTCATAATATTGGTTTTGGGGCAGCAAATAATATTGGTATACAACAATCGAAAGGGAAATATATACTTTTATTAAATCCAGATACTATTGTTCATGAATTAACATTAAAGCACATGCTTGAATATATGAACTCACATATAGAAACAGGCATTGCTGGATGCAGAGTACTAAATGCAGACGGAAGTTTTCAAATTGCTTGCCGAAGGGGTTTTCCAAGCCCATGGGCATCTTTTTGTAAATTATTTGGATTGCAATCATTATTTCCATCATCAAAATTATGTGCAGGGTATAATTTAACCTATAAAAGTATCTATGAAACCTATGAAGTTGATGCTTTGATTGGCGCATTTATGTTTTGTAGACGCGAAGTATTAGAACAAATACATGGTTTTGATACTGATTTCTTTATGTATGGTGAAGATTTAGACTTATGTTATCGAGCCCAACTATCAGGTTGGAAAGTTACATATGTACATGAGCCAACTATTATACACTTTAAGGGTGAAAGTACAAAAAGAAGCTCTTTAAATGCAATCCACGTGTTTTATTCCTCTATGGAAATATTTACAAAAAAACACTTCAATAATTCCACTCTCTTTCTTTTTTTCCTAAGGATTGGCATTTGGCTTCGAGCATCATTTGCTTCAGTTTTCTATTTTGCTGAACAAGGATTATTTATGATGGGGGATATTCTTGTTGTTATTGCATCAATAATGTTAGCTACTTACATTAGATTTGGGAATCCATTCTCATTTCCAGAATATGCATATCCAATGGTATTTTTCTCAAGTAGCTTAATTGCTCTTGGTTGTCTGCTTTTTGCTGGTGCATATTTTGAATATTCTGGCAAACTAAAACCAGTTTTAACAGGATACTTTGCCTCTTTTTTTATATTATCATCCCTCACATACTTTTTTAAAGAATATGCCTTTAGCCGAGGCGTATTATTAATGACTATGGGATTTTCTTTGTCATTTTCTGTAGCACTCAGACTTTTATGGCATCTATATCACACTCTATTTGGAAACAAATCTGATAAAAGAATTATTCTTTTAGGCACAAATGCTCATGAACATGAGATAGTAAATGCATTGCAATCAGCCGAATCAAGAAATACTATAATTGTAGGAAGAGTTACAGTTAAGGATGAAACTTCATATGCCCATCAATTACCTGTATTGGGTAAAGCTGATGCTTTAAAAGAAATTGTCTATAATCAAGAGGCTGATGAAATTATCATGCTTGATTCAACAATAGAGATAAGCGATATAATTAAATACTCATCAATGTTTGCCGGAAGCAAAGTAAGAATACATGCAGTTCAAGAATATGATGATATTGTAGTTTCTAGAATCACAAATGATATATCAGGAATTTCTGCTGCCATGCCAATAATAAATCTACAAAGATTACGATATAGACTTCAGAAGAGATTAGTAGATTTATGTATTAGTCTTTTCTTTTTGTCACTTGGCGTCCCTATCGTATTTTTGTTTTCTAAACACCCTATTTCATTATTAAAAAAACTTATTAATGTATATAAAGGTAAGATGAGTATCATTGGTTTATATCAAATCGATAATTCTTTACCTGTATTTGGTAAAATTGGAATTACGGGTTTGGTTCATATAAGTAAACCAGAAATTTTATCTGCCCAAGCAATACTTAACTTAAATGAACATTATATTCGGTATTATACACCGACATTAGATATAGAAATACTTATTAAACACCTACTACGGATAGGACTCAGTGGCTTCAAACTTCGTTCTTGAATTCGAAAAACCAATTGTTGAATTAGAAAATAAAATTAGAGAGATGCGGAATCTTCCGAATATTACTGATTTAGAGCCTCAGATTCAGGAATTGGAATCTCATATAGAAGCATTACGCATAAATATTTATGCAAGCTTAACACGCTGGCAAAGAGTACAAATTGCAAGGCATCCAGATAGACCATATACATTGGATTATCTCAATTTCACTTTTACAGATTTTGTAGAATTGCACGGTGACAGAGGTTTTAGAGATGATCCAGCTATAGTTGGCGGTATTGCCAAACTTAATGGTAAATCTGTTATGGTAATTGGGCATCAAAAGGGTAGAGATACTAAATCTAATGTCTATCGTAATTTTGGAATGCCTAATCCAGAAGGATATCGTAAAGCAAAACGATTGATGCTTTTAGCTGAAAAGTTTCATATTCCTATCATTTGTTTATTAGATACCCCTGGTGCATTTCCGGGGATAGAAGCCGAAGAAAGAGGACAAGCTCAAGCTATTGCAGATAATTTATTGGTTATGTCTGGCCTTAAAGTACCTATCATTATATGTATCATTGGTGAAGGTGCATCTGGTGGTGCCCTAGGTATAGGAATAGGAAATAGAATATTAATGCTAGAAAATTCTTGGTATTCTGTTATTGCTCCTGAATCTTGCTCAAGTATTTTGTGGCGAAGTTGGGATTTTAAAGAACAGGCTGCTGAAGCGTTAAAATTAACAGCACCAGATTTAAAAGAGTATGGAATTATCGATAGAATTATTCCAGAACCTATTGGCGGAGCTCATAGGGTTCCTTTGCAAATATTCGAAACATTAAGAGATGTTTTAACTGAAGAATTAGATCAATTGCAACATATTGAATCACGATTATTAGTAAAGCAAAGAAGAGATAAATTTGCAAATATGGGTGTATGGACTGAATAAAAATGGCTGATACAAAAACAATATTGTATATTCACAAAGGGCGTTTTCCAGAGGAAGTTAGAGCAGAAAAATTATGTAAATCTCTAGCAGAAGCTGGACATACAGTAATTTTAGTCTGCAAATGGTGTAAGGAAAACAAACAAACAGAAGAAATCGATGGTTATACTGTGTATAGGGTAGGTTTTTCAAAAATATCTTTCTTATATGAAGGAATTCCAGGGAATCCTTTTTGGACAAAAGCAATTAGTAATTGCATATATGAATTTTCCCCAGATTTAATCATCTGTAGAGAAATATTGTTAATGTCTAATTGCGTACATGCTTCTAAAGGTAAAAATATTCCACTTCTTATTGATATGGCCGAACATTATCCTGCCGCAATGAAAGAATGGAAAAAATACAAATCCAATATCATTGGAAGACTCTTTGTCCACACATTATCAATTCCACAATTAATTGAAAAACATGCAGTTAGCCATGCTCATGGGATATTTACAGTTTGTGTAGAACAAAATAATAGGCTTATTAAAGAGTATCATTATCCACCTGATTTATTGTCTATTGTACATAATACACCATACATTGATGCATTTTCATCTTGTAAAAAAGGTAGCCGAATTCCTCCAATTGTATTTGCACATCATGGCTATTTTACTTTAGAAAGAAACCTAGAAATGCTTGTCGAAGGATTCAATATAGCAGCTCAACAAATAAAAAATATTCAATTAGTTTTAGCAGGTGAAGGTGAAACAAAAAGAGATATTATCAAGAAAGTAAATAGTTTATCTTGTAAAGATAGAATTCATATATTGGATGCTTACAAAGCCAAGGATTTATGCTCTTTGTATAGTGAAACTGATATTGGTATATTACCCTATACAATCGATGATTTTAGAAATCATACATTGCCGAATAAGGCATTTGATTATATAAGTTGCGGCAAACCAATTATAAGTTCTTCTTTACATCCTATGAAACGATTATTAGATGAAACTCAAGCGGGTATTTATGGGGACTGCTCTACACCAAAAGGAATTTCAGAATTAATCAATACAATGTATCATGCTAATATTGAAGAAATGTCCAATAATGGATTGAACAGTTTTAAAGAAACATATAATTGGCAGATAGACGAAAAGGAACTTTTAAGATTTATAAATACTTTTAATATCTATGAAAACAAATAAAGTACTTTGTATTTACTTATTTTTTTTAGTTTTGTAACGATTTTCAACTACCAGTGTCTCTGAATCCATGAATAAAGACATACAATGTGCATTGCTAATTGTATCGTGTGATAAATATCAAGACTTATGGAATTCATGCATAGTATTGCTTAGAAAGTTTTGGAAAGATTGTCCTTTTAAAGTGTATTTGCTTTCGAACAATATTAAAGCAAATTTTAATGATGTAATTTCAATCTGTGTAGGCAATGATCATTCTTGGTCTGAAAGTCTGCAAAATGCTTTACATCAGATCCCAGAAAAATATGTACTTTTATATATAGAAGATTTATATCTCACAGGGCTTGTACAATCAGATAAAATTGTTCAATTGCTTGACTGGGCTATCGAACATGATATTAATTATCTTCGATTAAACCCGACACCTGCGCCAGATATTCCATATAATGACGATATAGGAATAATTTCAAAAGGCTCGGTGTATAGATCCTCAGTAGTATTTTCGGTTTGGAAAAAAGAATTGTTGTCCAAGCTATTGATAAAGGGTGAGAATGCTTGGGAATTCGAAGAAATTGGAACAGTAAGAAGTGATGATTATGATGGATTTTATGCTTCAACAAAAGAACTTATACCTGCTTGCAATACAGTTATTAAAGGTGTTTGGGAAAAAGAAGCACTGAAAACGATTACAAAATTAGGTCTAAAGCCTGATTTAGCAAAAAGAAGAGTAATGAATGCTACAGAGAATCTTGTTTGGAAATTGAAAATAATAAGATCATATATATTTCATTCAATACCGCCTAGATTTCAAAGAAGAGTAAAAGCTTTATTTAGATAATTTTAACAGATAATGTATCCGTCTGTTATATTTGATTACTTCCGCTAAGGGTCAGCAAGTAATTGTTAGGAGATTATATTTTTTATTACATTTGCGCCTCGGGTATAGCGCACAGCCCATTTGGGCTTCATGAGTATATTATGGAACATCTACACAATGATTCGGATGAACAAAACTTTGACACAGCAGATTCTGGAAGTCAAACATCGTATTCTGATTTCTCAAATTCAGATTCTCAGCATGTAAATGAGAGCCCTGCAAATTTTTCTTCTACACCAGAGGGTGATCTAGAAAAACGCCCTAGAACACCATATAGAAAAGATAATACTTCTTATGGTGATTCAGGACAACCAAGAGAGTTTCAAAGAAGAGAGAATGATAATCCTAGAAATACGGGGCATTATCCTCCTCGCCAAAATTATTATGACAATCGAAGTGATAGTAGAAGTGACAATCGTTACGATAATCGAAATGATAATCGAAATGATAGTAGAAGTGATAATCGAAATGATAGTAGAAGTGATAATCGAAATGATAGTAGAAGTGATAGTAGAAATGACAATCGTTACGATAATCGAAATGATAATCGAAACAATTATAGCAATAGGCCTTCTGGATATTCTGATAATCGCTATGGAAGTAGAGATAATGAAAGAAGAGAATATCAACCAAGGCCTTATATAGCTCCAGATCAATATAGACCAAATAATTATGGCGATTCAAGGCCTCCAAGAGAATATCAACCAAGGCCTCCTTATAGAGCCCCAGATCAATATAGACCAAATAATTATGGCGATTCAAGGCCGCCAAGAGAGTATCAACCAAGGCCTCCTTATAGGGCCCCAGAAGGTGCTCCTAGACAAAATTACGATAGGCCACCAAATACATATAGTCGAGATAATGTAGAAAATCGTCAGTCTTATGAAGGCCGCCCACAATATACTCCTAGAACTAATTATGGTGATAGGCCACAATATGATCGTCGATATACCAGGGACGATGCACCTCAAAGACCTCCATATCAAAATCGTAGTGAAAATGACGGTAGTAGATATGGCGGAGAACGTATCATGCGATCCAGAAATCATAATCCCGATTCCAGATATAGTAATGATTATCAAGGACGCGATGATTATAGACAGAATTATGAAAATCGTCCGATTACATTAGTAAAAGCCATTTCAAAATGTGATTATGGTTCACCAAGAATTTGCCTAAGAGCAATTCGTGAAGGTTTAGTAGCTGTAAATGGAGAAATCGTTACAAATCCAAATGCACGTGTACGTATTAATTTTGATATGTTCGAGATAAAAGGCATCCCAGTTAATCAGAAATTAGACAAGATGTATATTGCAATCCATAAAGGAAGACATTTTGCCGGTTCTAATGAACAAAATTCTCCGACTATTTATCGTTTAATGAGACAAAAAACTGGATGGTTTGCCCCCTTAGGATGCTTAGAAATAGCATCTAGTGGTATGTTGCTATTTACAAATGACATTGATTGCAAACGTACATATGGAATTGAATTACAAAATATCGCAAAAACATATCGGATTAAAGTTCACAGACCACTTCAATCTATAGAAGAAGTTGATATAATCCTTGATTTTGTCCGCACTCAAACAGAAGAGCATGTTTCTGTAGTATTAGAAAGAGCAAATACTAGAAATTGTTGGTTAAGAATTCAAGCAAGAACATCTACTCCTAAAGATTTACGTACTGCCTTGAAAGAATACGGCTTAGAAACATTGTCATTCGAAAGAACTACTCTTGGCCATTTATCTACAAGGGATTTTCACCCAGGATCTTGGAGAAGATTAGACGCAGCAGAAATTGAAAAACTTATAGCTGAATCTAATGAATCTATTGAACCTTATATTGTTCCAGACGATTACAAAGTTGTGCCACCGGCAAGTCCTGTGCAAAAATCTGATGCTCCAAATAAAGCAGCATGGCGAATTATACATCGCACTTGGTGCGAAGAACTGCGCAAACAAATGTAAATCATTGTTCAGTAATATATTTTAAACGTGCATTCTTCTTTATTTTAGGGATTATGCACGTTTTTTTATTTAATGATCTAAAATATTAATATGACTTCTTATCAGATAGAACAAAAAGATATCGACCTACTTGGAACCAATGCCAAGATTATATATGCTTTGTCTTTTGAACATGCATCAAGACATCTTGTAGATATTTCTATGGAAATACATGATATAGATCAACAATCAATCACAGTTGGTTTGCCAGTGTGGATGCCTGGAAGTTATAAAATTCGTGATATGATCATGCATCTTGGTAATATTAATGTTTATGGGATGAATGGAGAACATGTTACATGGCATTGGCATTCAAAGTCATCTTTTGTTATAGAAACTATTGGGATCTCATCTCTACGAATTTCATATACATATTATGCAAATGAAAAGGGAGTAAGATCATCTCATGTAAATCGAAATCATGCATATATCGTACCTGTTGGAACATTATTATATGTTGAAAATAGAATTGATGAAATCCACCATGTTATCATAAAAAGAGATCCAGATCAATGGCCGAAAATAACAACAGCTTTATCCCCTGTCTCTACAAAATCAGATCATATATATGGTGCATTAAATTATCATATCCTTTTGGACTCACCTATTGAAATTGGGAATCATCAGGTACTGTCTTTCACATTAGACAATTCACTTCACGAATTAGCGATTATTAGCAAAATACCGGTTGATGGAAATTGGTTATTAGAAGAAATAAAAAGAGCAGTGTTAGTAGAAAAGGAATTTTGGGGTGATTTACCATATGATAGATATGTATTTTTTCTTTTAGTAGCAGAAGGGCAAAGAGGTGGACTAGAACATTTACGTTGTAATGTTAGCGCAGTGGAACCAAGTGCATTTAGCGATAAAGTTGCTGCTCAACAAATGATGTCTTTATTAGTGCATGAATTCTTTCACACATGGAATGTGAAAAGAATTAGACCTATTGAATTAGGTCCATTTGATTACACAAAAGAAAACTATACATCAATGCTCTGGTTAGCAGAAGGCTTTACATCTTATTATGATGATTATTTGTCGTATAGAGCAGGATTTTACTCACAATCTGAGTATTTGAATATATTAGCTCAGTCACATTTAGGACGCTTAGCAAGAGTTCCTGGACGCTTTGCTATGTCTATAAAAGATAGTAGTTATTTGGCATGGGTAAAACTCTATTCCATGAGTCCAGACCAGAATAATAGATTCCCCTCTTATTATGTAAAAGGCGGAATTATCACTTTGCTTTTAGATATGCTTATCATCATTAAATCTAATGGCAATAAACGATTAGAGCATGCTTTACAACAGATGTATTCCTTATATAAAATTAATCCTCATACAGGTTTCACAGAAAATCAAATCATAGAAATCATAGAAAATTCATGCGAAGTAAGCATTCAATCTGAACTAATCCATTGGCTTAATGGCAAAGATGAATTACCTTATCATGATATATTTTCTGCATTTGGCTTGCAATGGAGCGATTCCGCAAGTATATCTCAGTTTGATTTTTATGGAGAATTAAGACCATTCCTCCAAAAACCTGAATCTGTCTTTTGTGGCTGGGGAATTCGAGAGGAGTCTGGAAAATTATTTATTAGAGATATTGAAGAAGGAACACCTTCTGCCGATGCTGGAATTGGCATAGATGATGAAATTATTGCTATAAATGGAATACGAGTATCATCTATAAAAGCATTACAAGATTGCATGAATGCCAATGGCATTGATAAAAAAGCAGATATTATTGCACATAGTGATGGAATAATTTACAATACAAGCTTAAAGCCTATTAAACAGCATTCATATAGTTTGACTATCAATCATAATTTATCTTCAGAGCAAAAACACCTATTAGATTATTGGTTACTTAGATCTTGATGAGTTACCCCTTTTTCTAATTTGCCAGATAAGTATTCCAATTATTAGGCATATAATTAGTATTGGCGCTATGGCAGAGCTATATGTTGAAAGATATTCTGAAACTAATCTCCAATTATTTCCTAATTCCATTCCCGCATAGATTAAAATGCCATTCCAAATTAATGCGCTAAGGGCTGATAGAATTATCGAATACACAAAATTCATTGCCGATGCTCCAGCAACAAATGATATTACTGCCCTTGTACCCGACAAAAAACGATTTGCAATAATAAGTATATAGCCATATGTTCTAAACCAAGCTTCAGCTTTTTCAATTGCTTCATGTGGAATAAACCACAGTTTAGGCTTTTTGTCTATTGCCAATCCAATTTTTGCCCCAATTTTAAACATAATGGCAAAACCTATTATGCTGCCAATGGTAGAACTTATCAATAAAGGGATAAAAGAAACCGTACCGAACCCAATCAAAGTACCACAAAAAACAAGTAAAAAATCACTTGGTGATGGCGGAAATACATTTTCTATACAGGTTAATAATAAAGCAGTAATTAATACTCCTTCTGGAGGCAATGATTGTATAAACAAAACGATAGATTCTATCATGATAAAGTTCATTGATAAAGTTCATAGAATAATATTCAATTTGCGATTATTACATTATTACTCAAAGTTATTAATGTATTAAACTCAAGTAATACTTCTTTATATCACTCAAATACTATTTATGAAAGAATATCTGTGTTATATCATACTCCATAAAACATACCATGAGTGGATTCATTGTATCTAATGTAAGCGATCAGCATGAACAATCTATGATCACTATTTACTGCTTTACTATTCTAATCTCAGTTCGCCTATTTCTTGCCCTGCCTTCTTCAGTAGAATTATCATCTATCGGCATTGAATCACCATAGCCTTTTGATTGTATTCTATTTGATGAATTATTATATTTAGATTGAAGATAATCTTTAACAGCTTGCGCCCTTTTTTCTGATAATTTTTGATTATAATTTGGATCCTTTGTACCATTTGAAGCATCTGTATGGCCTCTGACTTCAATCTCCATTCCCGGACACACTTTCATCAATGTTGCAACATTTAACATCGAATTATCAGACTCATTTTTTACTATTGATTTGTCTGAATCAAAAAACACATCTAATACAGCAATAGCCCCAATATCAGGGATATTCGAAAACATTGTATCAAATTGTATATGATAATGATGCATTTCATTGTTAAATGGCATCTGCTTTTATGATTCTTTTGGGAGGGAAACATGATTCAGGTTAAAGTACTTAATTCACCTAATTGTAATAATTGTAATTACAAACACAGTTCTGCATTTTCTTTGCTGTATAATGATGAATTAACAGTTTTGTCTTCAAATACGTCATGTCAAACCTATAAAAATGGAGAAATAATCTTTTCATAAGGTACATATACATCTGGTATGTATTGTATTCATAGAGATAAGATTAAGATTTCTAGATGCGAACAAAAAGGAAGAGTACACATCGTTCGATTTGCAACAGAGGGTGATATTTTAGGATATAAGTCATTATTATGCAGTGAGTCATTTTCTGCGTCTGCAATCGCATTAGGTGATTGTACAATTTGTTTTATTCCAAGAAATTAATTTTTTGAAACTATTCAAAATAAACCAAAGCTATCTATGAAAATGCTATAAATATTAGTATCTGATTTAATGCATAGTGAAGAAAGAGTAATGGAATTTGCTCAGAAATCTGTCCGAGAATGTTTAGCCGAAACATTATTAATCCTTCAGGAAACATTTGGCACTAATGAAGAAGATAAAACTATTAATGTTAATTTAGCTCGTGAAGAAATAGCAAATGTAGTTGAAACAGCAACAGAAAGTGTGATTCGTTTGCTAGCAGATTTTAACAAATCTGGGCTTACTGTCTTGAAAAGAAGAAAAATAGAGATAGTAAAGCAATATGCATTGATCAGAGAAGCCCATTTGACTGAATAGAGAAAAATTATGGACAATATTGCAGTTTTTATTATACTGATGTCAGCAATTTATGCTGTTATAAAAGGCATAGATGTTCGTATTGTTTTACTGCTTGCAGGGATTCTTTTATGTTCTATTGCTGGTGTTCCTTATAAAGTATTAGATGAATTTCAAAGGGTAATGGGTGAGGGAAAAATAATCGGACCTATCTGCTCTGCTATGGGATATGCTTTTATTTTAAAAGCTACAGGTTGTGACAAAGCAATGGTTCAATTGATTATGAAACCTATCATGAAAATGAAGTTTTTATTGATTCCAGGAAGTTGCCTTGTAGGATTTATTACGAATATTGCTATTACCAGTCAAACTGCATCAGCCGCTGCAGTTGGCCCAATTATCATCCCGATTCTTATTGCTGCTCGCTTCCATCCTATCATCGCAGGATCTGCATTGGTTTTAGGTTGCTCCTCTGGAGGAAATTTGTTTAATCCCGGAGAACCCGATATTGTTGGGATTCAAACTGCAACATCTGCTCCAATTGCATCAATTGTAGATATGGCATTCTTACCAGAAATAATTGCTTTTTTGTCAGCTGTTTGTGTATTTACTTTTCTTGCTTATGCTTTTCCTCCAAAATCTCCATATACTTTTGACTTCCCTTTAGATAATGATTCTGATAAGCCTCAATATCTAAAAGCCATTATGCCACCTTTACCAGTACTAACATTATTATTAATGCAGCCAGGCAATACATTTGCAAAACCAATTCTTGACATATATCCAAATGGACTTCCTGTACCACATGTTATGGTTACATATAGTCTATTGGTGATTCTACTTAATTGGAAAGATATTTCTTTATTGACATCAGAATTTTTCTCTGGTATTGGATATGGATATACTCATGTAATTTCACTTATTATTACAGCAAGTTGTTTTATTGCTGGGTTAGATTCTGTTGGAATCCTAAAGAAGATTGTCACTTTGGTTTCAGAAACTGGTGTTATATCAAAAATTTTTTCTGGGTTTGCTACATTTTCTATGGCTTTATTATCAGGCTCTGGAACTGCTCCAAGTGTTGCTTTTTCTCAAAGCGTTTTACCTTCCATTCAGATTGTCGATACAATAGCAGCAATAGATTTAGGAATAATTGGCGCAATTGGCGCAACTCTTGGACGAACTATGTCTCCTGCAGCAGCTGTTATAATTTATGCATCTACTATCATTGGTTTTAGTCCAATCGATATCGTTAAAAGAACATCAATACCCGTCCTTATTGCCATGATAATGGTTCTAGTATTTTTTATTGTAAAATGATGTAACTTTATTTAGATTGAGCTTTTATTTTTTTCATCAAGATGTGATGTAAGTACTCATGTTCCACTTATGTTGAAATTCCTATGAATCGTAGATCCTTATTTACACTCAAAAAAGACATACAAGATCAGCATCGTATACCTTTAACACAACAAGGCAATCCTGAACATCTTCAAAGAACTACCGCTGGGCTAGAGCAATATACTCCATCTAGTTTAGAACCTTGGAATTATGAAAGGGCTGCACATTTACTTAGACGCGCATCTATTGCACCAAAAAACAGTCAGATTCTTGATGCAGTTTCAAAAGGTTTTGAATCTACAATAGATATGATTTTTAAACCATTTTCTGTAGATATCTCAGAGATTTCTCCTTGGTGTGATGAAGATCCTCAGATAAAACCGATTGCCCCAAAAACTTTACAAGATATTTTAGATGAAAGAATTCAAAGAAGAGAAATCATTGGCAGATGGTATCTTAAAGTAATTGGTACTTCTAAGATTTCAATTCAGGAAAGAATGGTATCTTTTTGGCATAATCATTTTGTTAGTGAATTTGACGTAGTTGATACACCTCAATGGATGTACATACAAAATCAGTTATTCAGAAAGAATTGTTTAGGTAATTTTAAATCCTTTGTTCAAGATGTTACGATTGACCCTGCGATGTTGATTTATCTTGATGGATATAAGAATAAAAAAATTGGGAATAATAAACAGATTAATGAAAATTATGCCCGCGAATTAATGGAATTATTTACATGCGGTGTTCTTGATTGGAATAATAATCCAAACTATACTGAAGATGATGTTTTAGAGGCAGCAAGATCTTTAAGTGGCTGGACAATTAGTCCAAGTACACATCCAGATGCAATAGAAAGAGCTTCTAGAGTTGGTAGATCCGGCTTATTCTTACAAAGTAATTGGGATTCTGGATCTAAAACATTGATGGGGAAAACAGGTAATTGGCGTTATACTGATATTATATCTATATTATTTTCAGAAAGGTCTGATCAAATTGCTTTATATATCTGCGAAAAAATATATAAAGCTTTTGTATATGATATTCCTGACAGAGTAATAATCAGAGCATTAGCAGATGAATTTAAAAAGGATTGGGAAATAAAACCAATGCTGATGAGACTCTTAAAAAGTGCTCATTTTTTCGACAAAGTGAATATAGGAGCTATGTATAAAAGTCCAATTGATTATATACTTGGTAGCTTGCATATGTTGAATATCACACATATTCCTGATTTTGCTTTAAATGAAATGTCCAGATTTAATCGCGATATTTATAATCGCTTAACTTCTCTTGGACAATCCATTTTCAATCCTCCAAATGTTAAAGGATGGCCCGGTGGAAGAACATGGGTGAGTACTTCTACAATTTCTCAAAGACATAAATTTATGATAGATATCATTATTGGAACAATCTCATTCAATAAAATAAAGTATTATGATTTCGATCCAATTGTCTTTGCAAAATCATTTCCAGACCCCACTAATCCTCGTACTTTATGCACAGATATCTGCAATGCAATGCTAAATACCGCGCCATCTGAAAAAGAATATCAAATGCTATTAGATACGATGTTAAATGGTGCAAAAGAATATGAATGGACAATAGATGATCCAAATTTTAAAGCCGATATAAAACTGAAAAAATTTCTCATTGAAGTTGCAAAACTTGCTAAATATCAATTGTATTAATCTGGGAAACTTATTATGAAACGCAGAATCTTTTTACAAAAACTAGCTGCTTCAGGAATCATTCTTCCAGTTACTTTGGGATTTCCTAGATTAAGGGCTTATGCAAAAGTACCTGAAGGCTCTCAATTCATGCAATTAGCTGCTATGAATTCAGATAAAATTACAATTCTAATACGTTTAGCTGGTGGCAATGATGGCCTTAATACTGTAGTTCCCTATACAAATAGTGAATACTATAAATTAAGACAATCAGGCGAGATCTTTATAAAGCAAGAAGAAGTGCTTCCTTTAAAAGGTTCATCGACGATGGGGCTTCATCCTGCTTTAGCACCGCTTCAAACATTATATAATGAAAACAAAGTTGCTATTATTCAAAATGTTGGATATCCAAATCAAAATTTTTCCCATTTCAGGTCTACAGATATTTGGCTTTCTGGAACTGATGCAAATGTATATGAATCAAGTGGTTGGTATGGACGATTTCTTGAAGAAACATACCCAGATTATCCAGAAGTTTTACCAAAAGATCCATTTGCCATTGAATTAGGTACATATTTAAGCTCTACTTTGATTGGAAGAGATAATAATATGGGTATCGCTGTTGATAGCTTAGATTATGTTCCAGGACAGCCCAATGAGGAAATTCTAGCTAATACAAATGCTGGGACAGAAGAGCTATATGTTAAAGATATCATTAAGCAAACAAATTTATTTTCAAATAGTATTATTCAAGCTGCAATTAAACAAGCAACAAATAAAGTACAGTATCCTTCTAATAATGCTCTTGCATCTGGCTTATCGGCTATCTCTAGAATAATTATGGGTGGATTACAGACACAAATGTATATCGTAAATATAGGCGGTTATGATACTCATAATAATCAATTAACACAGCATGCAGCATTACATAAATTAGTGGCAGATGCAATTCTAGCTTTTCAAAGAGATCTAGAAGCTTTTGGGATTGATAAGAAAGTATGTATCATGACAATAAGCGAATTTGGTAGAAGGGCAAATTCTAATGGAGCTGGCACAGATCATGGTTCAGCAGCCCCAATGTTTGTTATTGGTTCTGGGGTAAATGGCTCTATTATTGGCTCTGATCCAAATTTAAATTCTTTAGAAGGTGCTGGAAATATAAAAATGCAATATGATTTCAGGCAAGTATATGCATCCTTATTAGGACAATGGTATAATGCTAAAGAATCTCAATATGTACCCTCTGCCCTTCCAAGAGCATTTGCTCAATTACCGATATTTAAATCTACAGGAACTGGTATCCAAGATGCTGTCTTTTCATCTTTGAAAATTGGTCAAAATTATCCAAATCCTGCATCTACTAAAACTATAATACCAATAAGTGGAATATCCTTTGGAACAGAGGCACAGTTTATCCTTTCAACTGTAGATGGCAGAACTATTCATACTGAAAATATATTGCCAGGAAATGAATCAATTACTGTTGATATCAGCAATTTACCTCCAGGATCTTATTCCTATATTGTTATATATGGCCAATCTCGCTATGTTGGGACAATGTTAGTACATCGCTGATGTGATCCAGAACTATATATATTTTATCGACATTTTATGAAATCAAGCCGACTTAAATTAAGCCGGCTTTTTTGTTGAACTAACAGTATGTATTTTTGTGTTATAAGTGTGTAGCTTTTTATATAATATCTTTTTTCATCACATAGATTATCTTCATGAATCCTATTTTGCGTGTTAATGATCGCTTTGAAGACCGACATATTGGTCCACGTTCTCATGAAATTTCTCATATGCTTACAACCGTTGGAGCGTCCAGTATAGATGAGTTAATTCATCAAACCGTTCCAGCAAATATAGCATTGAAGTCTCCACTTACTTTACCAGAACCACTTACTGAAACAGAAGTTCTTGCTAGATTAAAAACAATAGCACAAAAAAATATTCGGAAGCGTTCTTTTATTGGAATGGGTTATTATGGTTGTATTACTCCCACAGTAATCCTTAGAAATATTCTTGAAAATCCAGGTTGGTATACTCAGTATACTCCATATCAAGCTGAAATTGCACAAGGAAGATTAGAATCTTTATTGAATTTTCAGACAATGGTAATTGATTTGACTGGAATGGAAATTGCGAATGCTTCTTTATTAGATGAAGCTACAGCTGCTGCAGAGTCTATGCATTTAATGCATGCTTCTAGAACAAAACTTGCCTCAGATAATAATGCCCATACTTTATTTGTTTCTGATACTTGTTTTCCTCAAACAATTGAGTTACTTCAAACAAGAGCAGAACCTTTAGGCATTAAAATTCTTATTGGTGATTGGAAATCAGTACAATGGGATGGTTCGATTTTTGGTGCAGTTATTCAATATCCAAGTGGAAATGGATCTATAGAAGATTATAGCGCCTTTTGCTCCAAAGCACTTGAACAAGGTGCATTAGTAGCCTGTGCAAGCGATTTATTGAGCTTAACTTTACTGAAACCACCAGGAGAATTTGGCGCTGATGTAGTGTTTGGTTCTACTCAAAGATTTGGTGTCCCAATGGGTTATGGCGGCCCGCATGCAGCATATTTTGCAACAAAAGAAGAATTCAAACGCCAAATGCCAGGAAGAATAATTGGCGTGTCTATCGATGCACATGGAAGTGTAGCATTAAGAATGGCTCTTCAAACAAGAGAGCAACATATTAAGCGTGACAAAGCAACAAGCAATATATGTACTGCTCAAGCTTTGCTGGCAAATATGGCTGCAATGTATGCGGTATATCATGGGCCAAGTGGTTTAAAAGCAATTGCAGAAAGAGTACATGGAATGACTTCTGTTGTATCTTCGGTCCTTCAGTTTTTAGGATACCAATTATTAGACACAACATTTTTTGATACTATTGGAATATCAGTAGATGAATCAATAAAACAATTAATTCTGTCTAAATGCTCTGATATAAATTTAAGAATTCAAGATTCATGGTTAGGAATTTCTTGTGATGAAACTACTACATTAGAAGATATTCAATGTATAGCAGATATTTTTGCCTCTGCAAAAGGTGTAGATTCGATTGATATTAATCAGTTTACAGAAAACTTAATTTCAGGAATCCCTTCTCAGTATTTAAGAACAACCACATACCTAACACACCCGATATTTAATTCATGTCATTCAGAACATGATATACTTAGATATATGAAGTCATTAGAAAATAAGGACTTATCCATGGTTCATTCCATGATTGCACTTGGTTCTTGTACAATGAAACTAAATGCAACCACAGAAATGATTCCAGTAACATGGCCAGAATTTGGTGATTTACATCCATTTGCACCGCTAGACCAAACATCGGGCTATCAAGAGATTTTTAGCACTCTAGAAACATGGCTATGTGAGATTACAGGTTTTGATGCAATGAGTTTACAGCCAAATGCTGGGGCCCAAGGAGAATATGCAGGCCTAATGGTTATTAGGGCATATCACAATAGCCGCGGAGATCATCATCGTAAAATAGCATTAATACCATCATCTGCTCATGGAACAAATCCTGCGAGTGCAGTTATGGCCGGCATGCAGGTTGTAGTTGTAAAATGTGATGAGTTAGGTAATATTGATATGAATGATTTAACACTTAAGGCAAATCAATATTCAGAAAATTTATCTGCTTTAATGGTTACATATCCATCCACACATGGAGTTTTTGAAGAGTCTATAACGGAAATTTGCGAGATTATTCATAGCCATGGTGGACAAGTCTATATGGATGGTGCCAATATGAATGCTCAAGTTGGATTAACAAGTCCACGTAATATCGGTGCAGATGTTTGCCACTTAAATCTTCATAAAACATTTTGCATTCCCCATGGCGGTGGTGGGCCAGGAATGGGCCCTATTGGCGTGAGAAGTCATTTAGCTCCATTTTTACCTTCACATTCAATTATTAAAACCGGCGGAGAATCAGGAATATCTGCTATTTCAGCAGCACCTTGGGGCAGTGCCAGTATCTTATTGATTTCTTGGACATATATCGCAATGATGGGAAGCAAAGGATTAACAAATGCTACAAAAATTGCCATTCTCAATGCCAATTATATCAAAGTAAGATTAGAACCACATTTTCCTATACTTTATGTAGGTAAAAATGGACGCATAGCTCATGAAATGATAGTTGATATGCGAGGTTTCAAACAAACAGCTAATATCGAAGTTGAAGATATTGCAAAGCGTTTAATGGACTATGGTTTTCATGCCCCAACTGTATCTTTCCCTGTTCCGGGAACTGTTATGATAGAACCAACAGAAAGTGAACCTTTAAGTGAATTAGATAGATTCTGTGATGCTTTAATAGAGATCAGAAAAGAAATTGCAGAAATAGAACAAGGAAATGCAGATAAAGCAAATAATGTTTTAAAACATGCTCCTCATACTTCTCATATTGTAATGTCTGATACTTGGGATAGACCTTATTCTCGACAAAAAGCAGCATATCCATTGCCATTTGTTAGAGATCACAAATTCTGGCCTACTATTGGACGCATCAATAATACCTATGGAGACAGAACGCTTATTTGTTCATGTCCTCCTTTAGAAAGTTATGAAATTGAACAGGCACAATCTTAAATCTATCATGCCCTAATTATCCATTAGGGCATGTTTTTTATCTACAATTATAATATTATATGCCATTTAAAGGTAAAATAATTCTCATAATTGCTATTAGTCTTATTGGCTTAATAGCTTCTAGTAAGATTATCATGATTTTTGCCATGAGTGGTCTATTAGATATTAAAAATATCGTTCTCTTGGTTTTATCTATTGCCCATTTTTATTTTTTATATGTTAAAAGATATAATGCTGCTCGTTATTCATTTGGTTTTTTACTTCTTGCGCCCAGTGCATTAGCATTAATCTTTTTTCCATATGCTCAAGGAATTACTAGCTCGAATATATTACCTCTTATTTTGAATATTATGTTAACGCATCTTGGTGTCTTACTTTTGCTGTCAAAAGATATCTCAGCATATATTAATGAACACATGTACGAACAATCTTAAATCAATATTATGAAAGCAGTTCTTTTTACCGATAAAGATGCGTCAATTTGCGTTCACGATGTACCATTATCTAAACACACATCAGATGATATACTGATTGTCTTATCCTATAGCTCTATAAATCACAGAGATTTATGGATTAGCAAAGGACAATATGCCAAGATTCAATATCCGGTTATTCCTGGGTCTGATGGTAGTGGTACAATTGCAGAAAGTTCATCTTCACAATTCCCGATTGGAATGAACGTTCTGATTAATCCAAATATTAATTGGGGAAATAATAATGCGGTGCAGTCTTCCATATATTCAATTTTAGGGATGCCAAGTCAAGGAACAATGGCCGAATTCATATCTATACCATCTAATAGAATTCATTGTATACCGCCGCATCTTTCAATAGAACAAGCTGCTGCTTTACCCCTTGCTGGATTAACTGCCTTTAGGGCTGTAAACATGAAAGGAGCTATACAAAAAGGAGATACTGTACTTATTACAGGGATCGGTGGTGGTGTTGCATTAATGGCATTGCAATTTGCGATTGCTTTAGACGCACAAGTATATGTAAGTTCAAGCGATCCAGTTAAGATAGAAAAGGCAAAACAGCTAGGAGCTATTGGTGGAGTATTATATAATCAGCCAAATTGGCAAAATACTCTTATGGAGTTATGTCCTAATGGATTTGACTGCATAATTGATAGTGCAGGTGGAGAACATTGGAATATATTAACGCACCTTGCTAAACCAGGCGGGAAAATTGTCTTTTATGGTGCTACACAAGGTTCTGTACCCGAATTCATCTTGCAAAGGGTTTTTTGGAAACAATTAACTATCATTGGATCTACTATGGGTAGTGATGCAGAATTTGAATATATGCTAGATTTTGTTAAGCACAATCAGATCATACCAATTATAGATAGTATATATTCATTAGATAATGCAGCTGCTGCATTTAAACATATGGAATCAGGGAATCAATTCGGTAAAATCGTTTTACAGCATTCATAATATCTACAAATCACATTAATTATTGATTTTCACTCTTTTTTTATGTAGATTTGGTCTAAATAACGATAGTAAAAATCAAAAACAGAAAATAAAAGTGAACATTTGTGATTTAGCCGTTGGTACAGAAGCTATTTTAGAAGGATTTAGCACAGATTCTCCTTTCACAAGAAGGCTTCAAGAGATGGGATTAATACCAGGTACTATTATCAGATTAATCAGAAAAAGTCCATTTAAGGGGCCAATAGAAATTGCTTTTGGTTATACAAGAATGGCATTCAGACCATACTCTGAAGACAAAATTTTCGTTACCGAGCTTTTTAACAAATAGTTAAGAATCATTATACTCCCCTTTTCACTCTCGATTATCATCGAAATATGCATGAAACAACGGCTTTTGTAGGGACACCCAATAGTGGTAAATCTACATTATTTAATGTACTTACCGGCATGCGCCAAAAGGTTGGTAATTTTCCAGGAGTAACTTTAGAGCCAGCATTAGGTGAAATTGGCAAAAAACCCAATAGTAATACAGTATTAGATCTTCCTGGTATATATAGTTTAGACCCCATTTCTCCAGATGAAGAACTTGCTTCTTCAGTTCTTTATGGTACAAATCCACACATTCCCAAGCCTTCTCGCATTTTGTTCATCATGGATGCAACCAGTATAGAAAAGGGCTTATTCCTATATTCTCAGATATCAAATTTAGGTATACCTATAATCATTGCTGTAACAATGGTTGATTCTATAAAAGCACAAGGCGGAGTTTTTGACGATATAGCATTAGAAAGGATATTGGGTATTCCAATTATTCCAGTTGTTGGGCATAAAGGAATTGGATTAGAAGAAGTTCAGCGTATGCTTGCGGATTCAAAATATTTTATCAAACCAAATCCATTATTTGCAAATGCAGATATTACAGAAAGAATTCTATGGGCTAGGGCAACTACAAAAGAAGTTCTTAGTTTACCCCAATTAAATACATTTTCGAGTACATTAGATAAAGTATTGCTTCATCCAATTGGAGGAATAGCAATATTTTTAAGTGTTATGATTCTATTTTTTCAATCTATTTTTAGTTGGGCAAGCCCTCTAATGGATGTGATTGAAACACTTTTTGGCAAGATGCAGGAGCAAGTTGCTTATCTATTACCTCAAGGAATTATTGCAGATTTTATCAGCCGAGGATTAATTGCTGGCGTTGGATCAGTGATTGTATTCTTGCCACAAATTCTTTTATTGAATGTAATCATTGTAATTCTAGAAGATTGTGGCTATCTGGCTAGAGCAGCTTTCTTGGTAGATAGATTTATGGGGATATTTGGACTCCAAGGACGTTCATTTATTCCTTTATTGGGGTCTTTTGCATGTGCAATCCCCGGAATAATGTCTGCAAGAATAATACCATCACATCGGGAAAGAATGGCTACTATGCTGATTGCTCCTTTAATGACATGTTCTGCTAGATTACCAGTGTATGCTTTGCTCATTAGTGCATTTATTCCTACCACAATGATTTGGGGATTCTTTTCTTTACAAGCAGCTGTCTTAGCGGGATTATATATCATTGCTGCTTTGGTAGGTTTATTCATTGCATTATTAATGAAAAAAACTATTTTTAAAGGAGATATCACCCCATTTTTAATAGAATTTCCTCCATATAGAATGCCTTCATTAAAAAGTTTATTGGTAACTGTATATGATCGTTCTAAAGACTTTTTAACCTCTGCTGGTACAGTAATTGTTACTTTATCGATTATTCTTTGGTTTTTATCTGCATTTCCACGGGTAGACTTTCCACCAGAAACTTCCTCTATAGTCCAACAGCAAATGCAATTAGAACAATCGTATGCTGGTTCATTAGGAAAAATAATAGAGCCCATATTTGCTCCACTTGGTTTTGATTGGAAATTAACAATTGGGATTATTGGAAGTTTTGCAGCAAGAGAAGTATTTGTGACGGTAATGGGACAGCTTTATGCTACTGATACAAGCTTAGGAGATGAATCATTAAGACAAATTTTATATAGTTCCATACCCCTTGCCTCTGCTTTATCGGTATTAGCTTTTTATGTGTTTGCATTACAATGTATTTCTACAATGGCAATTTTAAAAAGGGAAACTGGGTCTTGGAAATGGCCAGCTTTTGCTTTTGTTTATACATTTGTATTAGCATATATTTTTGCATTTGCAACATATCGAATCACACTTGCCCTGATAGCTTAATTCCTTTTCAACCAGGAATGATAGAAACTCCAACTTTATTCTCTTCTTTTAACACAGAAGAACTAAATTTTGATACATCCTCTATAGTAACTGCAGTTACTTTATCTAATAATGAAAAAGCTCTTTTGGGATTATTCCAGAACATAGTTTGATTGCAAAATAAATCTGCCAATCCTGAGTTTGTTTGCATATGATGTGCAATTCCAGTTGCGGCTGCATTTCTTGCTTTCATTAATTCGTGATATTCAAATGGATGATCAATTAATGTGTAGATTTCTTCTTCAAGGGCAGATCTAAGTTGATTTTCAGTAATTGATGGGTCGGCAGCTGTGGCAGAGAATGTTAATAATGAAGTATGTTCTCTTTGATCTGCAAAACAATTCACAGAAGATGCAATTTGTTTATCCCTTACTAATGATGTATATAATCTAGAACTGCGTCCATCAGCTGCTGCAGACGCTAAAACATCACCAATTAATGCATCTTCATGCAAAAATCCTGGAAAATGATAACTTGAAAATATGGCAACTAATGGAACTTGATCTGTCACAGTTTCTGATGTTGATAATAACATAGATCTATCGAAGGTATGCCTCATTACAGGATTTATCTCTGATACGATATCACCAAAATATTTATGAGCAAGGTCAATACCTTTTTGTGGTTCAACAGCACCAGAAATCACCAAACAAGCATTATTGGGCCTATAATACATAGAAAAAAAACGTGCTACCTCATCTAAAGTAGCCGATTCTATATGTTCTTTTAAACCTAAGATTTCCCAATTATATGAACATTCTTTGCTAAATGCACAAAAAGCTTGAATATTTCGCCACTTACCATATGGCTGATTTTCTACAGTTTGCTTCATTTCTTCAAGAACAACTTTTTTTTGAGTGTCCAAGCCGATTTGCTGAACACCAAACTGTAACATTCTATCTGATTCTAGCCATAATGCTAATTCTAATTGATGAGCAGGGAAAGTAGAATGATAAATTGTTTGATCATAAGAAGTATATGCATTGAATTGTCCTCCGGCCTTCGAACAATAAGAATCAAACTCTCCCCTTCCTACATTCAAAGAACCATCAAACATTAAATGCTCAAAGAAATGAGCAAATCCCTTATGCTTAACATTATCATCTTTAGAGCCCACTTTATAACCAACAGTAATATTAACTACAGGAGCTTTCATATTTGAAACAACAATAACACGTAAGCCATTGTGTAATGTAGTATCATATACCATGGATTCTATAGAAGTCATATATATACCAATAGTAATAAAAAACCCGGCAAACAAAATTGTTAACCGGGTAGAGTACGCCCGATAGGACTCGAACCTATTACCCACAGCTTAGAAGGCTGTTGCTCTATCCAGATGAGCTACGGGCGCAAACTTGTATAATCAAGATTACAAAAATAAGTTCATTTCTTGCATTCTACAAAGAAAACTTTGTGCAATCACAAAAAAACTCCTATTTTTGTAGCGGGTCAAGCCCCGCACGGTTATGACAGATTTAACCCCGCCAGGTCCGGAAGGAAGCAACGGTCGATCTGCTCTGACAGGTCGGCAAGTTTGGCCTATTTTTTATTTGTGGTAATAAGTAGGGTACTATATTGTTACATTTATTCCAGCGATAATGCCTCAAACTCATTTAATTCCCTCGATAGCTTATTGCACAATGATTGATGAAGCCACTTCATTCATCAGAAATAAGTTTGCATCACATCCATCAATAGGAATCATACTTGGAACTGGATTGGGCGCTGTTGCTCAACATATCATTCCAGAGTGTGTCATAGAATATCACGACATACCACATTTCCCATTATCAACAGTAGAATCTCATACTGGTAGATTAATAATTGGGACATTATCTGGCAAAACAGTTATTGCTATGCAAGGACGTTTCCATTATTATGAAGGATATACAATGCAGGAAATAACATTTCCTATAAGAGTGTTATATGCATTGGGTATTTCTACATTATTGGTATCAAATGCATGTGGAGCATTAAATCCAGAATTTTCTAGAAGCGATATAATGATTATAGAGGATCATATAAATCTGTTGGGAGATAATCCTTTAATTGGACAAAATCTATCTCAGTTTGGTCCGAGATTTCCAGATATGAGCATGCCCTATCATCAAGGTTTAATATCTATAGCCGAACAATGTGCTGCCGAATTACATATTCCAATAAAAAAGGGCGTTTATGTTTCTGTTCCTGGGCCAAATCTAGAAACAAGAGCAGAATATCGTTTTTTACGAATGATTGGCGCTGATGTTGTTGGCATGAGCACTGTCCCCGAAGTTATAGTTGCTTGCCATATGAATATGAAAGTCATAGGTTTTTCTATTATCACAGACGAGTGTTTTTCAGAATTTTTACAACCAGTAACTATGTCTGAAATCATTGAAGCAGCAGAAAAAGCAGAGCCAAATTTAGTAAAACTCATAACATCATTTATTCAGAATGTTTAATTAACCATATGTTTATCAAACACTTAGATGATTGCGAAGAATTTACCGCAGGTGATAATACTCTATTAAGAGAATTATTACATCCTGATAAGCAGCCTTTATCAATAAGATATAGCCTAGCCCATGCAACAGTAAAGCCAGGCCTCACATCATTTGAACATGCATTAGAGACATCAGAGATATATTATATACTTCAGGGGAATGGATTAATGTATATAAACGATGAGCAATCAGAAGTATCGGCAGGACATATTATTTACATTGCACCAAAATCAAGACAATGTATCAAGAATATTGGTTCGGAGGATTTGGTATTTTTATGTATTGTTGATCCAGCTTGGAGAATAGAAGATGAGATAGTGTATAATGCATTATAATTGTTGAATTCCCTTTAGCAATAATTCTGCGCCCTTTTTACCTATACACTCTTCCCAGTCCTTTGGTGTAGCATTTTTTACACCTTTTACAGATCCAAAATGCACAAGTAGTTTTTCTGCTGTTTTAGGTCCAATTCCTGGAATAGAGGTTAATTCTGTTTGCAATGTTCGTTTATCTCTCAGTTTTCTATGAAAAGTAATTGCAAATCTATGCGCTTCATCTCTTAAATTTTGTAGCAATCTCAATCCAGTAGAAGTCCTAGGTAATAATAGTGATTCTGATTGATGTGGGAAGAATATTTCTTCCAATCTTTTTGCTAATCCAATAACAGGTATATGTTTTGTTTGTTCGATTGATTGTAAAATTTCAACGGCAGCTGATAATTGTCCTTTACCACCATCAATAACAATCAAATCAGGAAGTTCTTGTTGCTCTTCAACCGCCCTGGTATATCTTCTTTTAACAACTTCTCTCATAGCTGCGAAATCATCATTACCAACAAAAGATTGAATTTTATATGTTCTATATGCACTTTTTTTTGGTTTGCCATCAAAAAAAACAACCATACTAGAAACATAATCAGTGCCTTGCATATGAGAATTATCAAAGCACTCAATTTTTCTAGGAGCAGATTCTAATCTCAAATCTTTTTGCAAAGATGCTATACCTCTTGGTAATGCTTGATCTTTTAGTGCTTTTTGTAAATGTAATTCTCTCAACATAAAAGCAGCATTTGTTTCGGCCATAGAAATAATTTTTCTTTTATCACCAATTTTGGGAATAGAGATGTGAACAGATTCCCCTTTTTTTTCTGACAGCCAATCAAGTGAATATTCTTCATCGATAATAGGAAATGGCAAATAAATTTCTTCAGGAATATGTTCGCTTTCTAGATAATACTTTTCGATAGCAATCCTCAGCATTTCCTCCTTTGCTTTTTCGTCTGCATGAGAAATAAAATAATGTGTTTTCCCTATCATTTTCCCTTCACGAATATTTAATATCATAATACAAGCATCTTCATCAATAATAGAGAGTGCAAAAATATCTCTGTCTATAAGGTCTGTAACAACAACTTTTTGTTTCCCAGTATATTCTCTTAACAGTGACAAACGATTTCTCATTAATGTAGCTTCTTCAAATTGAAGATTTTCTGCAGCTGACAACATTTGCTGCTCAATGTGTTGTTCCAAAACCTTTGTTTTACCATTTAAGATCATAGTAGCTTGCATCATATAAGTATTATAGGATACAGGATCTGTAAATCCTTCGCAAGGCCCTTCACATTTTTTTATATGATAATCCAAGCATACTTTATATTTTTTTTGATTAATTGAATTCTCAGTTAGAGGTAAATCACAACTTCTAATCGGAAATAAAGAGCGTATAGTCCTTAATAAATATTGCAGATATCTACCATCGGTATAAGGTCCAAAATATTTACTTCCATCTCTTATTATCGTTCTAGTAGAAAAAAGTCTAGGAAACAATTCATTAGTAATTCTGATATAAGGATATGATTTATCATCTTTTAAAAGAATATTATATTTAGGCCGAAATTCTTTAATCAAATTATTTTCTAATAAGAGCGCTTCGGTTTCTGTATCTGTTACAATAATTTCAATATCATGAATGTGGCGAATCAAAGCTTTAGTTTTAGCATCCATTGGCCTTTCTTGAAAATATGATTTCACCCTATTTTTCAAGTTCTTAGCTTTTCCAACATAAATAATAGTTCCATCGGCATTCTTAAATTGATAAATACCTGGCTTAATAGGAAGTTTGGATAATTTTTCTGCTAAAGTTAGTGGTGAATATGATTGATTCATAGAATTTATATAATAAAGAAGCAGAATATAGAGGAATTAGACAAAAGTGGAAAAACAATCCTATGCCATTCCCTTTTCACATCGTAATTTTGTAAAAGCATTGTATTACCATCATAATAACGAATATACATTACAATGTTAAGAAAGTTTTCTCATTCCGTATAGACGATAATATGTCAATATCACCGCAAGATCTTCATCAGCCATTATTTTCCGAAGTTGAAGTTACTGTTAAAACTGCCAAAGAGCTAGGATTAACTACTACAGAATATGAATCTATATGCAAAGTGCTAGATAGAATACCAACATATACAGAATTAGGAATTTATTCTGTTATGTGGAGCGAGCATTGTTCATATAAGAATTCTATACTTCAATTAAAAACATTGCCAAGGTCTGGTGGACGCATGCTTGTAGATGCAGGCGAGGAAAATGCGGGATTAATTGATATTGGCAATGGATATGCAATTGCTTTTAAGATAGAAAGTCATAATCATCCTTCTGCAGTTGAACCATTCCAAGGTGCTGCTACGGGAGTTGGTGGAATTTTACGTGATATTTTTACAATGGGTGCTAGGCCAATTGCAGCATTAAACTCTTTGCGTTTTGGTGAATTATCAAATGATCGAACAAAATATCTTTTAAAAGGTGTGGTTCATGGCATTAGCCATTATGGCAATTGTTTTGGTGTTCCAACTGTAGGTGGAGAAGTATATTTTGACAATTGTTATACAGATAATCCCCTTGTTAATGCAATGGCTGTTGGTATTGTTAAAGTTGGCGAAACATGCTCTGCTACTGCAGAAGGAAGAGGAAATACAGTAATGATTATGGGTAGTTCCACCGGAAGAGATGGTATTCATGGTGCATCATTATTGGCTTCTAGAGAATTTGATGAAAAAACCGAAGATATGCGTCCTACTGTCCAAGTTGGAGATCCATTTGCCGAAAAATTATTATTAGAAGCTACATTAGAATTGATTCAGAGTGGCTGTGTTACTGGCATGCAAGATATGGGTGCAGCAGGTATTTGCTGTTCCACTTCAGAAATGAGTGCAAAAGGAAAATCTGGAATGACAATTAATCTGGATTATGTTCCTTTGCGTGAACAAGATATGAGTGCCTATGAAATCATGCTTTCAGAATCTCAAGAAAGAATGCTTGTTATCATCGAAAAAGGAAAAGAAAGTATTGCTGAAAGAATTTGTGCTAAATGGGATGTCCCAATAAAAGCGATTGGAAATGTAGAAGATGATGGCATCATTAGAGTGTTTCGTCATGGCAAAAAAGTTGTAGAATTACCAGCACAATCTCTCGTTTTAGGTGGCGAAGCACCTGTATATGTTCGAGAGCAAAAAAAACCTGATTATTTACACACTGTTAATCAATTACCAGAAATTTCTATTGATCCAAGCCAACATAAAGATATTCTTTTAGGATTATTAAAGCAAACTACGATTACCGGGAAATCATGGATTTTCGAGCAATATGATTCTCAAGTAAGAACAAATACTGTATCAATAAAAGGTGATGCAGCCATATTAAGAATAAAGGAAATAGATGGATTTGGTATTGCTTTAACAACAGATTGCAATAGTAGATATGTATATGTAAATCCTTATAAAGGGGCCATGATTGCAGTTGCTGAAGCTGCCAGAAATGTAGCATGTGTTGGCGCAGAACCAGTTGCAATAACTAATTGTCTTAATTTTGGCAATCCATATGATCCAGAAGTATTTTGGCAATTTGCAGAGGCAATCCGTGGAATGGGAGATGCATGTAGAGCTTTAGGAACACCGGTAACAGGTGGAAATGTAAGTTTTCATAATGAGTCACAAAGACATGCCATATTCCCAACTCCAACAATTGGAATGCTGGGTTTGATACCAGAAATTAGCAAGACAGTTGGCGCTGGATTTACTGAATCACATGCAATCATATGTTTACTTGGAAAACAAGTTGGAGGATTAGAGGCATCTGAAACCTTAAAGATGCTTACTGAATCTATTGCTGGAGATGCCCCGTATTTAAACCTTGACGAAGAAATCAGATTACAAAAAACTATAATCAGATTAATCAGAGAAGGTTTAGTATTGTCTGCGCATGATTGCTCAGAAGGTGGCTTGGCTACAGCAATTTGCGAAAGTGTGATTGCTTCTGAAATAGGAGCTACAATGCAATTACCATTTGAAGAAAGTGCAGATAATTTATTTGGGGAAGCACAAAGCAGAATAATTCTCACAGTTTCGAAAGATAAATTAGCGATATGCCAGCAGATTGCAGATGAAATGGAAGTACCATGTGTTCCTATCGGAGTTACAGGTGGAAATGATATTCACTTTGATTCATGTACATTATCAATTAAAGAAGCCAAGGAAGCATTTACACATACTTTGCAAGATATAATGTCATAATTAAGTATCAGACTTTTGTATTACAGTACCTGCTCTTCCAGAAGAAACAGAGATAATGGCATCACAAAATTCTTCAATTTTGGATAAAGGTATTTTTGCTATAAACTCGATTGCATCATGATAATGAGAATCATGATACAAAGCATATTCATCAATCACTTTTTTAATTGCTGAGACATCATCATATGTGCAAAAAACTTTTATATCAGCACTTGAAAATATTGGCACTTTGATACATGATTCTAATACCAAAGAACTTGCCCCTGAATATGCACGAGCTAATCCACCGATACCTAATTTAGTTCCCCCAAAATAGCGGGTTATTACCAATAGAATATCTGATACATCGTTTTTCTGTAAGATAAACAGCATGGGTTTTCCTGCAGATCCAGAAGGTTCTCCATCATCAGACGTTCTAAATTCAAGACCATTTTTCCCAAATCGATAAGCAAAACAATTATGAGAAGCATCAAAATACTCTGATCTCAAAGCATCTAATTCCTTAAGAGCCATATCTTTAGAAGATACAGGAATAGCTGTTGCGATAAAAATCGAACCACGAACTTTGATTTCAGCTCTTTCACGCTGTTTTATGGTATTATAAAAATCAGAAGGATTATGAGTATTCATTCTATAATTGTTAAAGGTAAATCATGAAGATTGGAATAGTTTGTTATCCCACTTATGGTGGTAGCGGAGTTGTAGCTACCGAATTAGGTATTGCATTAGCTAAACGTGGGCATGAAGTACATTTTATAACATATGCACAGCCAATGCGCTTAGACAGATTTCAAGATAATATTTTTTATCATGAAGTTGAACAACCTAATTATCCTTTATTTGAATTTCAATTGTATTCTTTAGCACTTGCTGGCAAAATTGTTGATGTAGTGCGATACGAACATTTAGATATACTCCATGTTCATTATGCGATTCCACATGCAATTAGTGGCTATTTAGCTAAGCAAATCTTAAAGGATAAAACAACACTTAAACTTGTAACAACATTACACGGAACAGATATCACATTAATCGGATTAGAACCTACATTTCTTCCATTAGTAAAATTTTCATTAGATCAATCAGATGCAGTAACAGCCGTTTCTAGATTCTTAGCAGAAAAAACAAAAACAGGCTTTATGACTAAATCAGATTCAATAGTGATTCCCAACTTTATAGATACTAATGTATATCATAGAATGGAATGTACAAATATAAGAGGTCAGATAGCACCAAATAAAGAGAAAATTTTAATGCATGTATCTAATTTTCGTCCAGTGAAAAGAGTTCTTGATACAATTTACATACTTCAAGAAGTATTAAAAATACTTCCAGCAAAATTAGTTTTAGTTGGCGATGGACCAGATAGAGCAGAAGCCGAACGATTAGCAAGAGATTTGGGTATTTGGGAACATGTTAAATTCCTAGGTAAACAAAATGCTTTACCTGAAATTTTATCTGCAGCTGATGTTTTCTTATTAACAAGTCAATCAGAAAGTTTTGGCTTAGCAGCCTTAGAGGCCATGAGCTGTGGAGTTCCTGTAGTAGCAACGAATATAGGTGGAATTCCAGAAGTTGTTACTCATGATGAATCCGGTTTTATAGCTGAATTAGGTGATATAAAAAGGATGGCAAAATATACTTTAGATCTACTTACACATCCCAGAAAGTGGCAAGAGTTTAGCAATAATGCAAGGAAAAGAGCGGTTGATCATTTTGATACTCAACTTATAGTTCCAATGTATGAATCTTTATATCAGAAATTATTAGAAGTTGAATAGTTATGTGTGGACGTTACTCTTTACATGGAGATTGGAAGCAATCGCTTACTCCTTCAGAAATCAAAGAAAAAGTTGAATCATTTGAACCTAAACCAGATAATTATAATGTAACACCTTTAAGCATTATGCCAGTTATCTATCAATCTGATCAAAAGATTCACATAGAACCTATGATTTGGGGCTTTATACCTGTATGGGCCAAAGATCCATCAATGGCATCTAAAATGATAAATGCTCGAAGTGAAACCTTACATGAAAAACCTAGTTTTAAACATGCTTTGAAGAGAAGAAGATGCATGGTTCCTATGTCTGGATTTTTTGAATGGGCTCATTCTTCTAAAGGAAAAAAACAACCGGTTTATATGTCAATGCCACATTCAAATCCTTTTTTTGTAGCAGGATTATGGGAAGAATGGACAGATAAAGAGACTTTTTCAACATTACGTTCATTTACCATTATTACTGTTCCAGCAAATGCAAAGATTGCAGCTTATCACGAAAGGATGCCTGCTATTTTAGAAGAAGTTGATATGTTATTTTGGCTGGGATCAGAATCAAAAGCAAGTACAGCTTTAAGAACATGTCCTGAACATCTACTAATATCAAAATTTGTTAGCTTAGATGTAAATAATCCTAAAATGAATTCCGCCTCTTTACTGGAGGAAGTACAATCAGATATACATATAGAAAACTTGATTCCTACAATTCCACCTGGCAAGAAAAAGTTATTGCTAAAAAATATTAATGTGAATAAGCAATCTACTTTATTCTAATTTGCAGAATGAATATAGTATTGTTTTGCCAAAACCATACTAACTGCTAAATTTGTACTACTTTTGAAAAAACAATCAATTGATTTAAGGATAAGAGATGTCTGCCCATAGAAATTACGCACTTATTTTAGGTGTCTCCAGCGGATTCGGGAAAGCTACTGCATTAGCAGTTGCTAAACAGGGATATCACATTATTGGGGTTCATCTAGACAGGGCAGCCGGTTTGGCAGCTGTTGATGAATTAAAATCAGAGCTTAATAATCTTGGGGCTGATACTCATTTTTTTAATGTTAATGCTGCCGACGCAGATAGAAGAAAAGAGATCATAGAATTTATTGCAGAAGAATTATCTAAATTTCCAGGTGCATCTGTAAAATTAGTATTACATTCTTTAGCTTTTGGAAGTTTACTGCCCTTAGCTGGAGATAAAGACACCAAGGTTCTGAATCAAAAACAAATAGAAATGACACTTGATGTTATGGCGAATAGTGTTGTATATTGGACCCAAGATTTGCTTAGCAAGGAATTATTGGGCAGAGGTGGTAGGATTTTAGGATTAACAAGTGCTGGCAGCAATCGTGTGCTTCCTATGTATGGCGCTGTATCGGCAGCAAAAGCCGCAATGGAATCATATATGCGTCAATTTGCATTAGAATTAGCTCCTATGGAAATCACTGCTAATTCAATTAGAGCTGGGGTTACCAATACACCAGCATTAAGCAAAATTCCTGGCAATACTATCATTATGAAAAATGCTTTTATCAGGAATCCTTATCATAAGTTAACAACACCCGAAGATATAGCAAATGTTATTACATTGTTAATTAAACCAGAATCTAAATGGATTAATGGAACGATTTTGGGAGTAGACGGCGGAGAAGATTCGGTAGATATAACTTGGTATCAGCCAACTGAAAGTGAATTTGGATTATGCTAATAAAGAAAAAGCCGCTTAAAGCGGCTTTTTCTTTATTAAGTATATATCTTTTTTCATGTATTCATGAATCACTATTTTTTCTTAATTTCTTATATAACTCATATATTTTATCTTTAAATAACGAATTGATATGTCCCAATCTTCTACACAACAATCAACTGAATTTAAAAGGGATTTAGGTCTACTTGATTCTACAATGCTAGTAATTGGATCAATGATTGGCTCGGGCATTTTTATCGTAAGTGCCGATATCTCTAGAACTGTTGGTGGTGGTGGCTGGGTATTATTGGTATGGGCTTTAACTGGTTTTTTTACTCTCATTGCTGCATTAAGTTATGGTGAATTAGCTGGAATGATGCCAAAAGCAGGTGGACAATATGTGTATTTAAGGGAAGCATATAATCCTTTTATAGCTTTTTTATATGGTTGGACATTATTTTCTGTGATTCAAACAGGAACAATTGCTGCTGTTGCAGTTGCTTTTGCAAAATATACAGGTGTATTTTTCCCAATTGTTAATGAAAAGAATATTCTTTTTTCGCTGGGTAGTTTTTCAATAAGTGGTGCTCAGATTTTAGCAATCATCAGTATTTGGGTATTAACTATAATTAATCTTAAGGGCGTAAGAGAAGGTAAATTTATTCAAAACATTTTTACTTTTACTAAAACAATAGCCTTATTGGGATTAATAGCTTTAGGTTTGTTTTTTTCTGGCAATCCTTCAGTTTTATCTCATAATCTTTCAGAATTTTGGCATTCATCGGCAATATCTTCTGATGGCTCTATAACTGAATTAGCAGGCCTTGCATTATTAGCAGCTTTCGGGACAGCTATGGTTGGATCTATATTTTCTAGTGATGCCTGGAATAATATCACATTCACAGCTGGTGAGGTTAAAAATCCAAGCAAAACTATACCGATAAGTTTATTCTTAGGTACTGCAATCGTAACGGTTTTATATCTTCTTGCAAATATTGCCTATATGAATGTACTTTCTGTTAATGGCTCACCAAATGCGATAGATGTAGCTGGACGAGGAATACAGTTTGCAATAAGTGATAGAGTAGGCGCTGCTGTAGCTGAGATAATTTTTGGATCTGGTGGGGCCGCTATTATGGCTGCATTAATTATGATTTCTACTTTTGGTTGCAATAATGGTATAATTCTGTCTGGGTCAAGAGCATATTATGCAATGGCTAAAGATAAATTATTTTTTCCAAAAGCAGGAACTTTAAACACAAAAGGTGTGCCCGCAACTGCTTTAATCATTCAAGCAATTTGGGCCTCTTTATTATGTTTATCCGGAACATATAATGCATTATTAGATTATGTAGTTACTGCTGTACTGATTTTTTATATCCTCACTATTGCTGGTATTTTTATTTTAAGAAAAAAGAAGCCTGATGCAGAAAGACCATACAAAGCATTTGGATATCCTTTATTACCAGCATTATATATTGCCTTTGCATGTGCTATTATCTTTGATTTAATACTATTTAAACCTGAAACAACATTACCAGGTATTCTTCTTGTTCTTGCTGGAATTCCTGTCTATTTTATCTGGAATAAATCCAAGTAATTCATTCTTTACTATTAGGTTTTGCAGTGCAAAAAGAACTTATCAATTCTGAAATAATTCGTTTAATCCAAATCGCCTTACACGAGGATATAAAATCCGGAGATCTGACTGCTGAGAGTATATTCCCTATTCGAGGGGCCTGGACTAGTGGATTATTGATGGCAAAATCAGATGGAATTATTTGTGGAATGGATATAGCTAAATTAGTTTTTGACACAGTCAGTGGCAATACATGTGTTTGGGAACCATTGCTATCAGATGGGGATTTCGTTAAAAATGGGACTCCAATCGCAAAAATAAGTGGAGAAGCAAGAGATATATTATCTGGCGAAAGAACTGCTCTTAATTTTATGCAAAGAATGAGTGGCGTCGCTACTTTAACTCATACATATGTTTCAGCAATTAGTGGAACAGAAACAAGAATATTAGATACAAGAAAAACTATTCCAGGTTGGCGTGCATTAGATAAGTATGCTGTCAGAATTGGTGGTGGTTATAATCATAGAATGGGATTATATGATATGGCACTTATAAAAGACAATCATATTGCTGCTGCTGGAGGCATCTATCAAGCCATCGCATTATGCAGAAATTATATCTCAGAAAACACACCTTTAGAAGTAGAAGCAGATACCATTCAACAAGTTATTGTGATATTAGAATGTCCTGGAGTACAAAGAATAATGTTCGATAACTTTACTCCAATTCAAACCAGGGCTGCTGTAGAACTTGTTAATGGAAGATGTGAGACAGAAACGTCTGGTGGAATACATTTAGAAACTATTAAAGCATATGCTGAAACAGGAGTAGATTATATCTCTGTGGGTGCACTTACACATTCTGCAGCTGCATTAGATATTTCTTTAGATCTAGACCCCTGGCTACCTAAATCCTAAAATTTCTCATATTTCTTCTTTCTTTTTTCTTGGGTTTTTCTATAAATTTTGGTTTACCAGGTAAATCATAATCCTGAATATGTTTTTCTATGATATATTCTGGATATACATCTCCTTGTACACCCCCAATCCAGATAATTTTATCAATTTCCCCCTTGCTAAACATCACTTTTATAGAATCGGAAGTATTTCTAGCCGCACCATCTGGATTTCCCTGTTCATCTACTTTAAAGTATAAACTTTTTGACTCTTTTGAAGCGATTATCGAACGAATAGTATCTTTAACAATATTAACTTCTATATGCTTACCACTTAATTGTTGAGATCTATCGCTTCGAATGGTATCATCTGACATCAAAGCAAAAGCATCAATTTGAGCATCAATTTTTTGAACTTTTTTATCTTTAATATGTATATGGATTGTATCTGCTTGCAGTCTGGTTGAATCATACCAAACAATAGGAGAACCTTGTAGTAGCAAAGAATCCTGCTTAGGTAAAAATAGCGCAATGTTTGCAATTGCAGCCAAGCCAGACCTAGCAATTGAAACTTTCCCTAGAGCTTTAAATATATCCTGGGAAGATCTATATACTTCTAAGGTGTCACCTTCTATAGTCATAGTATCATACTTCATTTTTTGAATAGATATGCTCTCTTTTTTATTCACAATTTCTTTTGATTTGGGTACAGGTTTCTGTTTTCCCTTAGATTTTTTCGGAACCTGAATGGCCGCCTTCTTTTCCCCTTCTTTTTTTTGTATGATTGGCTCATCCAAATTTACTTTTGAACTATCAATTAAGAATAAGACAGGTTTACCTAGAATACGTGTAATACCTGCTTGATTAATACTATAGGCAGTATCACCTTCAATTATTGCAGAATTCCTTTTGCCAAGCACAGAAACATGTCCAAATGCACTACTATTTCTTGAATCTCTCTCATAATATACTGTATCAGCAAAAATCAAAGCTGAATCATCTTCTACAGAAACATTCCCATAAAATCGTGCTATATATTCAGATGTTGAATAATCACCTGTTTGAGCAATTACTGTTTTTCCTCTATCTACTATTTTTACCCCACTTCTTCCTTTGGCTAATCGTGAATTTCCATCATACAATGCAAATGGCGTACTTAATGTTAATGAGCCTTGCTTAAGAATTACATCCCCGGATAATTCAACAAGATTTTGTTGAATATGCTCGATTGCGTGGGAACAAGATAGTATTACATTGCCTTGTGATATACTTACATTGCCTTTTAATTCCCGGATAGATCCAGAGGCAGTTTCCTTCCCTTCCATAAGATCTGCATGATTCAATATAATTGGATCTTTACTGCCTGATATCTGTGCATACAAATGTTGATGCACCAGAAGAAGCAAGAGTAATCTCACGATATGAAATGGTAGTTTATAAAGCATACTGGCCAAAGTGTAATAAGAAATCAACACGAATTTAATAGATTTTTTTAGATACAGTCTAGAAACGAAGGTATTTAGATTACTATTTATCCACATTTTAACATTAATGGGGATAACTTCTTTAAAAAGCATTGAAAAGAAAGCTAAAAATTAGGTTTACAAATCGTAAATTTGTCGTCCAACAACATATACGAAAAGTTATTCCCTCACTTCATAGCCAAGCATGTATTTATCTTCGGTTGACATAACAGGTTTTAAATCTTTTGCCCAAAAAACTCCATTACGATTCTCCGATGGTTTAACTGCTATTGTTGGACCAAATGGTTGTGGAAAAACAAATATAGTAGATGCGATTAGATGGGCTTTAGGGGAGCAAAAAACATCTGTTTTAAGATCGGATGCTATGGAAAATGTGATTTTCAATGGTACCAGAACTCGAAGACCTGTTGGCTTAGCAGAGGTTTCTCTTACAATTCAAAATAATAGACAAATACTTCCAACCGAATATACAGAAGTTACAATTACTCGCAGATTATTCAGAAATGGTGAAAGCCAATATTTTCTTAATAAAACGCAATGTAGATTAAAAGATATCATCGATCTTTTTATGGATACAGGAATGGGCTCTGATGCTTATTCTGTTATTGAGCTTAAAATGATTGAAAAGATTTTAAGCGATAGAACTGATGAGAGAAGACATTTATTCGAAGAAGCCGCTGGTGTTACTAAATATAAAGCCAGAAGAAAAGATACGATGAGACGAATAGATTCGATAAAGAACGATGTATCTAGAGTGCAGGATATTCTTAGAGAAGTACAAAAGAATGTCTATTCTTTAGCTCGTCAAGCCGATAAAGCAAAATTACATGCCGATTTAACTAAACAATTATCTTCTTCTCAATCGTGGTTATTGTATTCTGAATTAAAAAGAATTGAGAATATATTACAATCCAAAAATGAGGAATATACACCTTTACAAGAACAGTTAAACTCCATTAATATTATTCTCATTGAAGCCGAAAAGTCTAGAATATCTATTGAACATGATGCAGAAAGTTTTGAATCCGAAATGAAAGAATTTCAAGATGAATTCCAGAATTCATCTACAGCTTTCGCTGCGATGAGCCAACAAAAAGCTGTGTCAAATGAAAGAATCAAAGCTTTTTCTGATGCAATGTTTCGAGCTGCAGATCTACAAAAAGAGACTGAATTTTTATTAAATCAAGCAGAAATAACTTGCGAACAATCAAGACAGAAAGCTCAAAATCTATCTTCAGAATGTTCAGAATATGAAAAAGATATTCAAGTATTAAAAGATACACGCGAAGCCGCAAAAATCTATGCTCAAGAATTATATAAACAATCAACTGCTTTTGATTCAGAAATTTCTCAAATAGATTCAACATTATCCCAACATAGATCTGCCTCTGATAGAACTTCAGAAAGAATCGCAGGATTAGAAAGGCGCATTTTAGAAACAAATTCTGAACAAAATCAAACATTAGTTTCTTTAGATTTACTTCAGAAAGAAATATCGGTAAAAGAATTATTAACAGATGGATTTATCAAAGCTGTCCTTAATGCTGAACATATTGTTAGTGAAAAACAATTTTATTTAGAATCATTGCAAAGCACAATTACTACTATTCAGCAAACATTAGGAGATCTTCAGAATGAAAAGGGACATCATTCTGCTTCAATAGAATTCCTTAAAAATCTTATTGATACTTCAGAAAGCTCTGTTCATCTCTCTTCATCTACTTCTTGGAATCCTAAGGGCGGTAAAATCACTCTTGCAGAAATTATAGATGCAGAAGAATCATTAACTATTGCGATAGATGCAGCTTTAGGAGAAGCAGGAAAGTATTTTGTTGTAGATAATCAAGAAGAAGCTTTGGCAGGTTGCGCTGAATTACACAAACACAATAAAGGAAAATCATCTTTTATATGTTCATCATTAATACCAACAGTAAAGCCTCTTCAAAATTACCCTCAAGCTGATGGTATCATAGGATTAGCAAGCGAAATCGTACAAGTTGATGAACATATCAGAAATATTCTTCGTATACTTTTAGCTAAAACTATCATCGTTGAAAATGCCAATATTGCTATGGAATTAGCTATTAATAATAAAGATTTTAGTTTTATCACTCTAAAAGGCGAAATTTTTTCTGCTTCGGGTATCATTCGCGGGGGTTCTACTTCATCATCCGAAGGTAAAAATATCGGCAAAAGAGAGCAGATAGCAAAATTAACTAAAGCATTGAATTCAATTAATGCTCATATTATCAAACTTCAACAAACGCTTGAAACATCTAAAATTGAATTCAATTCAATAAATATTCCCGCCTTACATGATGATGTCCGAAAAGTTGAACATGAAAAAAATTCATTTCAGCAATTAGTTGCCCAATTGATGTATAAAAAAGAAGCTTTAGAAGTTTCTCTCCAAAGACAAAAAGATGCTCTTGTAGATTTTCAGCAACACATGCAGAATTTATTACAAAGTAATACCGATGATAAAGAAACCATAGAACACATCTTGCAGAACAAAGATGTTCTTATGGAATCAAAACAAACTATGTTAAGCAAATATCGTATAGCAGAAACTGACTTATCGAAAGCTGAAGAATTATATAGGGCTGCTGAATTAATAATTGTGCAAAAAAAAGCTGAAGAACGCGTTGCAATCCATGAAGTTAATCGTCTAATAGAACTTATAAAACAAAAAAATGATCAATTGCAGTTTTTAGAGAGTGAACAAAAAAGAGCACACATAGAACTACAAGCTTTAGAATCATCCATTTTTTCTGTCAACAAAGAAATCACCGAAGAACAAGAACGATTACAATTCCTAAAAGAAGTTATAGCTAATTGCGAATCAAAATCTTTGGAATTTAAAAGAATTCGAAATGAAGCAAAAGAATATGAAGCTAAGATCAGGGCGGAACAACATGCAATCATGCAATTAATTCATTCTTCTGCATTAAGTTTACAACAAGCGCAAATCGAATATAAAAGAATAGTAGAAAAAGCCGAAGAGCATTCTCCTGGTATAGATTTAATACATATACCAGAAGATTGGATTCCACCTGCAGATTTTGATGAAATTATCGAAAGAGAAAAGTCTAAAAAGATTACTCAACGTTTACAAAGCTTAGGAAATGTTAATTTTCTGGCTTTAGAAGAATATGAAAAAGAACATGAGCGATTTGAATTTCTAAAATCACAGTTGGCCGATTTGTCTGAAGCAGAAGGTTCTTTGCAAGATACTATGACAGAAATAAATCGGACAGCTCAGCAACGTTTTCATGATACTTTCGAGCAAATCAAAGTACATTTTAAACATTTATTTTCTGTATTATTTAGCGGAAGTGGAGAGGCGGATATTCATCTTGGCGAAGGCGACCCGCTTGAATGTTCTATAGAGATCTCAGCAAAACCACCCGGCAAAAGACCTCAATCAATTGAATTACTTTCTGCAGGTGAAAAAACATTAACTGCAATTGCATTACTCTTTGCAATTTACCTTGTTAAACCAAGTCCATTTTGTATTTTGGATGAAGTAGATGCACCTTTAGATGATGCTAATATCGATAGATATTTACAACTCATTAGAAGCTTTAGCGATAAAACTCAGTTTTTAATGATTACACATAATAAAAAAACAATGGAAGCGGCTGATACCCTTTATGGCATCACACAAGAAGAAGAAGGTGTCTCAAAAGTAGTGTCAGTTCGATTTACAAGACAAGATATCGCTGTATAATGTAGCTTCCTTATTACATTTAGGTTTTCACATATGAAAAAGTTTTTCTTTGCAAGTTTGTTCATGTTCCTTTGTTTGATAAGTATAGATAGTACTTCTCTAAAAGCCCAATTTGAAGAGGATTTACCACAAATAACAACAAATGATACACTTAATTATCCAATCAAAACAGTATGGAAATCTATTAAGCGTGCTTTTTTTGTTAAAGGCACTTTTTCAGATCCCTCTACAAGAGAACCAAAATTAGATGAGAATACAAATCTGTATAGAGGCTCGATTCGCTCTGATTTTTGTGTATTTGCTTCCGATCCAGATACTACAGCTGATGTACTAGAGCGATATGGTAGGCTTCCTGTTATCCGTGGTGGAAAATGGATAGCGGGTAGAGTAAAATATGAATTCCGTGTCAGAGAACTAACAGAAGAACAAACTACAGTTAGCTTGGTGTGCGGTATAAGTGGATATGAAGATGCAGTTACCGGATCTGTTCATTTTTGGAATTCAAATGGTATCCTTGATAAAGAAATCCTTGAATTAGTCCGTAAACTAGCTGCAGACCCAGAAACTCTTAATTTTAAAGAAGATAGAATGAAATAATCTCTCGTATTATTATGCTTTAATTCCCTTCCAACACGAAGTTAAGGCTATATTGATAGTCTGGTCTAGATTAATATGTGATTGCTCTTCAATATAATGTAATGCCGTCATTACAGAATTAAGAACAATAGCCATCATTAAATGAACAGGCATAGGGCTTAATACATTCTGAAACATACCTGCTTGTAAAAATTCAAATACTTCAATTAATTGATTATTACCCTCTTCTTTTATCTCTTTGGCTAATATAGGACCCCTAGACGTATATTCTATATATTTATATTCATCTCTATTCTGTTCAAAATATGAAAAGAGAATTGTCCAATATTTTGTAAATCGTTCTTGATATGTATAATCAGAGCCTAAACCTCCTGTTAATTCAGCAGCTAATTTTCCCATTATCCATATATAGGTTGCACCTAATAATTCATCTTTACTTCTAAAATGATGATAGATTGTTCCCGCAGATACTCCAGCTTTTTTGTAAATTTCAGACATAGGAGCATCATGAACTCCCCTTTCAGCTGCTAATAAAATAGTTGCTTTAATTACTTCTAGTCGCCTGTCCATAATAACATCCTTATTATTCGAATATTCATTCACATTCAAATTACAGAGAATATCACATCAATCAAAACAAAATTATGGATAACAATACATAAGATAGAGTCTGTTTCTTATGACACCTAATGCTTCATATCTTTTTGTTTTATGATTATAGATTGGATGTGATGTTGTATCAACCATTATCCCAGCATAGGAAAAACTATTCTGTATATTCTGCATAATCAAGGCAGAACTAGTTGTAAAAGCAAAAGTAGAAGATCCTGGTGCTAAAGCATATATTTTAGTAGGGTTTAGACCATTTTTTTGTATATATTTTTGCCCATTAATGCTCATAAATTGATCTTGATTATTATCACCAGCAAAGAAGAATGCACTTCCATCATGAGAGAAAGTAGGATTTCCAGATTGAATTCCAGATTCATATTCACTACTATTTAAAACTATTCTTGGATTATTATTTTTCATCGCTTTAAACCCTATTAATGCCGCTTCTGGATGAAGGTTAATATTTGAAATCATATCATAAGGCGGGGAATAAAATGGCTCTCTAAATTCATCAGAAATCATCATAGCATTATATGTATTTCCAACTCTTTTAATACATCCGATAATAGTTTGAGCTTGATTTAATTGTAATTCGGATATAGAAGACGCAAAAAGTAATTCTTTTTCAGATCTCATTAATCGGCATTGTTCACCAATTTCGGCTGCATATACAAATGAATTATCAAGCATAAATCCACAAGAATTAATCCTTGTAAATCTATCAGACTCAATATTATCAATGATGACAGATACAGAATTACCCCTTTTGGCTTGATAAGCATAATGCTTACAATCATTACTTATATGTATGTGCCCCACCCTATTAAACAAAGAATATTGAAAGAATTCCCCATTGTCTTGTTCAATAAAAAGAAATTCATTGTCCCCTTGAAACATTGAATAGAAGACAAAACCACGTCTATTAAAAGAGATAATACCTGGTAAATTTGTTTTCAGGCTCAACATGGTATCATCAATAATAATATTCCATTGTCCTGTTTTATAAGCAAAATATGCAAAATGTAAACCATCAGGAGAGAAAACCACTTGTTTTACCGAATCAAAATCTGAATGCCTAAAACCATGTATAATTACACTGTATCTATTTGAATATGGCTGAGTGATTGCCCACCAATTGCCAGTAGAATCTATATCAGCAAAAACTAAATTTTCGCTTCCATCCAGCAATAGTTCTGAATTACATTTATCTTGAGAAAAGCTATATGTAAAAGCACAAAGACACACAATAAAACAAGAATAGAATAATTTCTTATATCTCATAGATAACTGATTTACTTAATAAAACAATCAGTAATTTGTGAATGTTAATTCACTAAAGTAGTTAAAAGATAGCATTTTACATGATATACTTTATTTCAGATGTACATATTGGCTTGGGGAATAAGCAAAAGCAAAAAGAGACAGAACAAGCATTTTTACAATTTTTAAAGAAAATTGAAGATGATTGTGATCACTTATATATTATAGGTGATTTGTTCGATTATTGGTTTGAATATTCAACAGTGATACCGAAACAATATATTTCTATCTTGGCTGCATTGCAGAATTGGACAAAAAAAGGAAAATCAATTGAATATCTTATGGGCAATCATGACTTTGGGCATATATCTTTTTTTCAGCAAGAGTTTGGCATACACGTATATGAAGATGATATCATAAGAGAACATAATGGGAAAACATTTTATTTGTCACACGGTGATGGAAAAGCATATAATGATCAAGGATATACAATACTTAAGAAAATACTAAGGAATCCTTTGAGTAAATTATTGTTCAAATGGATACATCCTGATATTGGGATAGCAATAGCTGCACATGCATCCAAGGAAAGCAGAGGCCATACTGATAAACAGGAATATGAATCGATAGATGGGAAAGATGGAATGAAAGACTTTGCACAAAATAAAATCATACATGAAAAATTCGACTTTGTGATTATGGGTCATAAACACAAAGCCGAAACAATTGTATTTGGAAATGGTACATATATTAACTTAGGACATTGGCTTTCACTTCCAGCACATTATGCAGTATTTGATGGTGAACATGTAGTTCTGAAATCATTTTCTGTTGAATAAACTACGCATTAAAAGCTAAGTTTAATATTTTATATAATAATCTTGCTGCGGTTACATCAGGGTGAAATAACGATTTATCTGGTGCTAATTCTACGATATCTAAACCTATAATTTTCCTTCCAGAAGCAATAATTTCTCTAAATACATCTAATGTTTCACTATATAAAAAACCATCTGGTTCAGGTGTCCCTGTAGACGGCATAATAGCGGGATCAAAATAATCAACATCAAACGTTATATATACTTCTTCTGCAAGGGTTTCTACCACTTTCTTTTGCCATTTTCTTGTATGCTTATTTCTTCTAATCGCCGAAGCATAGAAGGTATTTACTTTCTTCTTTTTAATAAATTCTGCTTCTTCTTTACATTGGGCACGAATACCAACTTGTGTGATTTTTTGTGGAGACATAAATTCGCATACTCTAGCCATAAAGCATGCATGAGAATATTTAGATCCTTCATAAGAATCTCTTAAATCAGAATGAGCATCAAAATGAAGCACCGACATATGAGGGTGCTTTTTAAAATGTGCATGAATCGGGGCAGTGGAGATAGTATGTTCACCACCCAAAGTGACTACAAATTTCCCCATATTTAAAAGAGCACTCACTTGATGTTCAATAATATCTAAAGCATCTTTATGAACGGCATCACCAAATTCTATAGGTTTAACAGTTGCAATCCCTTTTTCAAAGCATAATTCTCTTTTTGTTTCATCATCATAAAACTCTACATAAGCACTAGCTTTGATAATTCCTTTAGGGCCTTTTTTTGTGCCTGCACCATAACTTACAGTATGCTCATAAGGTGCTGATACTATTGCAATTGAAGATAATTCTAAAGATGAATGTTCAGGCCCTATAGCAAGAAAATTCTTATCAGTTCCATACACTTCCATGGTATGTTCCTTATGATTATATTATATGTAGAACGATATTGTATGCACAAATTTCGTGCTTTTCTTTGAAGTGGAAAAGCCTAGTTTTGTATACTTCATATTATTAAAACAATATACAATTATGACTCACACATACTACACTCGCCTATTATTTGCATTGTGCTTTTTTTCATGTACCCTACAAGCACAAAACAATGAAAGAAATAATGAATTAAAAAAAGCTGGAGAAGCATTAAAAAGGTATATGGAAAGTGCACATCCTACTCCACACTTACAAAAATATAGTGCAAGCCCAATGATTCCAATGGTGCAATCAATTGAAGTAAATTCTTTGTTTTTTGATAATGCAAATATGATTGTTACAGAAACAGATCAATTTCCTGTTCAAAATGAATCCTCAATCGCAATCAATCCTAAGAATCCCAAAAATTTAATCGGATCTGCAGTTGACTATCGTTCTAATTCATCTACGTGGGTGTATTATTCATTTGATGGAGGAAAAACGTGGAAGAATACAAATCTGGGCAAACCACCTAAAATGACAACTTCCAGCAATGACCCTTCCGTTGCCTTTAATAATGATGGAATAGGATTTTTAGTATATGGTGCTTTTGGAGACAGAACAAAAGTGTCTCCTGAAAACGGAGTTTTTTTTTCTAAGACAACCGATGGAGGTTTAACGTGGATAAAGCATATTCCCGTGATACAACATTTGGGAGATCAAACTCCAGATTCAAGTTTTGAAGACAAATATTATATATGGTCAGACAATTCCCCTATATCACCATATTATAAACGATTATATATACCTTGGAAACGCGTCATTAATCGAGACTCATCAACACAAATTGTCAATGTATATTCTACAGATCAAGGAAATACTTGGTCTACACCAGTTCAAGTAAGCAACAGAATATCAGGTATTTCAGAGGATACAACATTCGGGCAGAGCTTTCCATTATCAGTAACAGGCCCTTTAGGACAAGTATATACTGTCTGGAATTTTGGTCCTAAAAAATCCATTGGTTTTTCTAAATCCACAGATGGTGGTGTTACATTTTCTAATCCAGCAATAATACAAACATATAATACTTTTGGAATTACCAAAGATTTATCGGAAGGGCCTAGGCATACATTAAAAGGCGGTGTCCGAGCAGAAGCATATCCATCTTTAACCTGTGATATATATTCAGACAAAAGAAAAGGATATTTATATTTAGTATGGGCTGCCGATTCAGTTCCAAATATTTATTTTTCTAGATCCACCGATGAAGGAATTACGTGGTCTAAGGCTAAGATTATTCATTCAGACATAACAAATGATCAATTTTGGCCATGGATAAGTATAGACCCTACAAATGGCGATATAGCTGTTATGTATTTAGATTCTAGAGATGACAAACAAAATATCATCACTAATTGTTATATCAGTTATTCTAGTGATGGTGGCGATACTTGGCTAGATAGAAGAGCTTCTGATGCTGCGAGTGATTTAAGAAATAATCCATTTCAGAATAATGTTTTTGCTGGTGATTATAGTGGATGTACATTTTATGATGGCATTATTTATCCATCATGGGTAGATATGCGTAATGCTGCTATTACCAAAATGGACAATGATGTATACACTTCAATTATCAATACCAGAAATCCGCAACCTCCAGATCCATTTTGGGCAAGGCCTTCTTCTATAGACACTACACTTATAACATTATACTGGGAAGCTCCAAAAGCGAGATCTTTTGGCCAAAGTTTAAATGGAGAATGCTCCTATATTTTATTTAGAAATAATCAATTTTTAGCATCTCTTCCATCTGGACAATTTACCTATAGAGATACATCTGTTATTGCTTATAGATTATATAAGTATTCAATTAGGGCTATTATTGGCCAAGACACCAGTGCAGAACGCTTAGTTTCATGTACAGCAGGTGGTTCTAAATTACCACAGGCTCCAAAGATTTTATCCTTTTCTCCCATAGCATCACCAAATTCTATACAATTATCGATTTCTATTCCAGCATTCAGAGCAGATACGATAACACCTTTTGTCAATCCGCATTCATTATTAATCTATCGTGATGGATTGAAGATAAAAGAATTCCCTTTGTCCATTACAGACACTGGCAAAGTATTAACAATCGTTGATTCACTTAATGAAAAAGGCTGGTATCGTTATTATTGCACTATAAAAGATGCATCCGCATCAAAGCTTGAAAGCGCAAAATCATTTGATATGCTTGCATATGGTGGCCCAGTATTATCTAACCATTCAGAAACTTTTGACGAAACTGTATTGCCTAAATATCATATTGGTGGTACTTTTAAAAGCAATGCTGTATTTGCCCATTCAAAGCCATTTTCTTTAGATGAATCTCCAGATGGTCTTTATTCAAGAAATGAAAAAGATACTTTTATGATTTTCCCAATCAAAACAATGAATAAGAGTACATATGCATTATCTTTTTGGCATGCAGCAATTGTAGACATAGAAGACTCTGCAATTGTAGAATATTCATCTGATTGGGGCAAACAATGGAATCAATTATCTACATATAATAGAAATAGTTATACTCCGTGGAATGATGGCGAACAGAATGATGCAGATTGGAAGCCAGAGACATTACAGTTTAAAGCAGAATCTGATACTGCCTTACTCCGATTCCGTTTCAAATCGAACGGTTCAATTCAAGATGCTGGATGGTCTATAGATGATATTTTGTGTTCTTCTTCTACTGATATTAAAAGGCAAGATGACAAGCAATCAGAATTTATTATCTATCCAAATCCGGCTAAGGAATCGATAATCATATCTAATATTTTCAATACATATATCGACAAAATAATATGCTATGATTTCCTAGGAAAAGAAGTTCAAATGATTAATGTAAACAATAGAGTGCAGGATATTATAACTATGGATATAACTTCATTATCTAATGGAGTATATTCTCTAGCTATTATTCAAAATGGATCTATGCTGTCGGTAAAACAACTTGTGATTTCAAGATAGTTTAAAATTCGATCACCTTTATATGTTGGCAGTGAAGCCAAATTGTGTATTTTTGCAAGCCTTTCGTTGTAATTATCGATGCAGGAGTGGCGAAATGGCAGACGCGCTGGACTCAAAATCCAGTGGGCCCTAAACCCGTGTGGGTTCGAGTCCCACCTTCTGCACAGTCCTTTTTAAGGATATAAAAAAACCAATGCTTATGGCATTGGTTTTTTTGTTTTATATAGTTTTATTGTATGCAAGAATCGGTTTGTTGGGTATAAGGTAATTGTAATCCCCTCCATATTAATGGGGAGCAATAGACGACTTCAAGAATCAGAACCCTTGTATATTATTTTTGTTGGGGCTACGCCCCAAACCCCAAAGGGGCAAAGGGGCTAATCCCTCAGGCAACGAACAGAGAAGCCACTATTCTTACCATAGTAGCCCCTGTAAACTTTCGCATTATCACTGACCAGACTACGATACCAAGCACTACTTGTAAAACTCTCTGAAGAACTCCAAAAGTAACCGTCCTCAGCAATACCGTAGAAATTCCCATTATTATCACAGTACCCGCCCGGCAGACCATAAAACCCAGTACTATTATCTCCATTTCCATTGTTTTCCCATCCAGTTGTGCTCTTCATCTTATCTCCCGCAATTACTTCTCCACCCAAGTATTTTGTTAAAACAGACCATTCCGCATCACTTGGGATATGATAACCCGCAGGGGCGAGGCCTCTAGAATCATTTACAGCATGCCAATTATAGAGCTTGCCATACATCTCTCCATTCTTTGGATCATTGCCGTAATAACACCAAGCTCCCTCACTTTTATTAGAAGCATCTACCCATTCTGCGGGAGTAGATGCATATCTGATGGGGTCTCCATTTCGATAGGTACTTACTGCCAAGTTTCTTAAAGCCCAATATTGAGTACCAATTTTAAGAGTATCTGAAAAAGTAACATGGACAAGGCTATCTATGTCTGCTAAGGGAGTTATAATGACACTTTTATCACTTTTATACATTTTTAAAACTGGTATTGATTGACTACATACAGTAAAAGTTGACATTAATAGTAATATTGTCAATACATATTTCATAGTTATTGTCCTGCTATATGAATAAGGGGAATAAATTTGTGGAGATCCTTATGAATATTCACTCTATAAATTAATGTTAATAGTTCAATAGTTTCTTTTTTTAGGCTTTCGCCTATGGTATATTTATACTCTTTGCTAAAGCTTTTGGTAAAACGAAAAATTGTGAGCAATAAATCATATGTTGCTTTATATAATGGTAAATCGCTATGTAATTTCATAAGTAAACCCAATTGTATTTTTGTTGGGGCTACGCCCCAAACCCCAAAGGGGCAAAGGGGCTAATCCCTCAGGCAACGAACAGAGAAGCCATCATACTTATACCTGCTGAACCTGCCTACTTCCGCACTATAACTATTATTATTGACCAGACTTCGAGACCACGCAGTACCCGTATAATTCTCTGAAGAACTCCAAAAGTAACCGTAGTCAGCAATATCGTAGAAATAACCATTACTACCACCACAGTACCCGCCCGGCAGACCATTAAATCCACTACTATTATCGCCATTGGCACCATTAGACCATCCAGTTGTACTCTTCATCTTAAAATTCGCTAATTTTTTTCCACCCAAGATTTCTATTAATACAGACCATTCAGCATCGCTTGGTATATGATAAAGTTCTGGGGCTAAGCCACGTTTGTCATTTACAGCATACCAATTATAGAGCTTTCCATACATCTCTCCATTCTTTGGATCATTTTCATAGTAACGCCAGGCTCCTTCTCCTTTACTTGCTGCGTCCTGCCATTCTTGGGTAGTGCTTGCATGACGGATGGTATCTCCATTACGGTATGTACTCACTTCCAAGTTTCTGGATGTCCATATTTGAGTACCAATGTTAACAGTTTCTAAAAGCGAAACTACTTTATTCAGTGTACTAAATTCAATCTGGTTACTATACCATATTCCCATTTCATTAGAAGCAAATGCTCTCACATAATACTTGGTGTTCTTAGTAAGGCTATCGATACTATTCGAGAAGTTGATACTATCTTTCCAAGTACCATTAACGTTGTTTGATAAAATAGTTGGATTTTGAAGTGTACTCCAACAATATCCAATTTGACCAAGAGTGCCTTCCCCTCTTGATAGAATTCTTGCTTCAAATGTGGCAGAGGTATTTGTTATACTCTTAACATCTAATAACGTTAGGTTTACTGGGACTATAGAAACATGAACAAGACTATCAATGTCTTTTAAGGGAATTGTAGTAATACTCTTATCAGTTTTATGTATCCGTAATACTGGTAGCGATTGATTTTGACTAAATGCAGTAAAAGTGGACATTAATAGTACTATTAGTATGAGATATTTCATTGTTATTGTCCTGTTATATGAATAAGGGGAATATTGTACAAGAAGAGATTTCCTTGTAAACTAAGAATATATTGACCTGTACTAATAAAAGGAATATTAACTGACGAGGTGTGTTCTCCTTGGACCAAATATCCTAGTGAGTATGAGTATACTA
>Ga0209086_10000058_pt1 | contig 96914 bp, 94 predicted proteins | sample M_130207_XF_Meta_FD_187312 | JGI IMG/M metagenome (GOLD analysis project Ga0209086, IMG submission 187312) | Freshwater microbial communities from Lake Montjoie, Canada to study carbon cycling - M_130207_XF_MetaG (SPAdes) (version 2) | ecosystem: Environmental > Aquatic > Freshwater > Lake... | reverse complement strand
TATAGCCCCCGATTACCCTATATAGCCCTATATACCCTCCATAGCCCCCGATTAGCCATATACCCCTATATCGCCCTATACCCCGTATAGCCCCCGCATAGCCTCCGCATAGCCTCCGATTAGCCATATACCCTCCATAGCCTCCGCATAGCCTCCGCATAGCCTCCGCATAGCCTCCGCATAGCCTCCGCATAGCCTCCGCATAGCCTCCGCATAGCCCAGGATTACCCATAAACCCTCCATATCCCTATATCCCTCCATAGCCCAGGATTACCCATAAACCCTCCATATCCCTATATCCCCTCCATAGCCTCCGTATAGCTCATGATTACCCATATACCCCTCTATCGCCCTATATAGCCCCCTATAGCGTCGGATTACCCCCAAAGCCCCCTAAAGGCCTAAAAAGGCAAAAATGGCGGGCAAGTAAGGGAAAAAATTGAAATGACAGGGGGTGCGAAAAGGGCCTCTGAGGCTCTCCTGCCGGCACCCCCATAAAGGGTATAATTAGGTGAAACCCCTAAAAACCCTGATTTAGGGGTAAAATCACATGTCAAAGAGCCATCCCCACTGGCAGCTGATAACATGTCAAGGGGCTCTAATGCGTCCCATGTGAAAAACCCCAAAAAGTCCCAAAAGGTCGGATAAACGGCGGGGATATGGATTTTGCACTATATGGCGAGAAAATTGAAATGGATTATGCGCTAGGTTTGGGATGCAGTTCGAGCGAAAGACACGAGACATCAATGACAACAATGGACGCAAGCACATACTGGACGGCAATGGCACTTGAGGTGTCACCTGCAGCGATGCAGCAAGACGACGAGAAACACTACAAGCACAAATTCGGGCTCTGCAACGAATGCGGCTACGGACTGGATGACGAAAGCGACTTTGTGCTGCACCGACTGACTGGTGGCGACACACTGATCCTGTGCATCGAATGCTGGATCCATCCCTGCCCTTGGTAGATGAAGAAGCTTCGAAACACATGAGGCGTAACAGAAGGGTGAGATTAATATAAATTCAAGTAAGTAAATATAAACCCTAACCATCTGTAATATACGCGCGCAATTCTAACACTTTTTATTGAAGACATGCCGTAGGCTTGGGGGAATAACGGGGTGCGGAGCCCCCTGTGTTTTCTGTATTTTTTGCGCGGATTTCAATTTTGCATTATTTGAAAAAGAAATTGAAATAGATTATGCGCTAGGTATGGAATGCAGTGCTCGATCAATCAGACAACATCATCATGAATGTCCACATGGCCAGAAACGAACAGATGCCGAAACAGACAAAGAGACTGAGTAAGAGTCAGAGTCAGAAGAAGAAGCGCACGATAACTGCTGCTACCGCCCCCAAGGAAACACCGGAACAGAAAGCCGATCGCGAACAGAAACGTGCCCAATTCGCAGCACTTCAATTGGCGAAATACGGCGACCCATTGGCATTAATCAGAGAAGCGAACCCGAATAAAGATATTGGCGAAGGCTCACCACACAAAGAAGCTCGCGAAGCTTGGATCATCTCACACTTACCTCAATTCGACCACTGGACTTCTCAAAAGGACTAAGGCTGTGTGCCCTACAAACAGATGAGGCGTAACAGAAGGGTGAGATTAATCAAAATTCAAGTAAGTATATATAAACCCTAAACCTATATATATGTATATGATTCTAACACTTTTTTTACAGGGGACTTTGCCCCCCGTTATTCCCCCAAGCCTACGGCATTTTCTTTTGTAACCCATTTCTCAATTCATCACTCATTTCTTGATTTCCTATATATAGGGTTTTCGCGCCACGCGGAGAAACTATTTGTCCGGCGGTGAAATATCCTCTTCTGGTTTGACATGTGACACAGTTACATAGTTACACAGTTACACTGTTACGCGCTTACGCAGTTACGCTCTTGATTCTGTATTTTTTGCGCGGATTTCAATTTTGCACTATATGGTAAGAAAATTGAAATGGATTTTGCGCTATGTTTGGGATGCAGCTCTCTCTCAGACATCAACTACGAAACAATGAACTCCGGAAATACCCAGACTGCCCAGACTACCATGACTCTTGCCGCGAACCCGATCGTGGAAAAGTGCCTCGCGAAAATGGCGAACGACGTGACTCTCCAAGTCCGTGACAAACTCATCGACATCATCATCGCCGTGCTCGCGCGCGAATGTGAGGAATTCGATGGCGAAACTGTCCGTCGTCTCATTGTCGCCGAGCTCGAATCCAACCCGATCTCTTTCACTCTCGAGAAACACACCGCCATCTCCAAGACCCTCAAGACCAAAGTCGTCGATCTCGACGCTGACGGCAACACCGTCAAAAAGGTGAGAACCCCCATGGAACCCAAGGAACCCAAAGAAAAAGCCCCCAAAGCCCCCAAAGCCCCCAAAGTCGAACTGACCGAGGAAGAAAAGGCTGAGAAGAAAGCTGAAAGGGAAGCCGCGAAAGCGGTCGCCAAAGAAGCTCGCAAACTCGCCAAGATCGCCGCCAAGGATGCCGAAAAGGAAGCTGCCAAAGACGCCGTCAAGGCTGAAAAGGCCGCTGCCAAAGAAGCTACCAAGGCTGCCAAGAAGGCTGAAAAGGATGCCGCCAAGGATGCCGCCAAGGCCGCCAAGGAAGCCGAAAAGCAAGCCGCTGAACCCATCGCCAAACCCGTCAAAGAGCAACGCATCCCCATCCCTTGGTGCGGCGCTCGCATCTCTGATCGCTGCGAAGCTCTGCGCGCCTACCACGGCCTCTTCGCTCAATGCACCGCCAACGCAACCGAAATCAGCGCATTCTGCACCTCGTGTGAGAAATCCGGCGCAATTTTCGGAACTTGTGCCATGCGCGCCGCATGCGGTCTGTTTGACTACACCGACCCCAAGGGCAAAAAGTGCGTCAGGCTCGCAAACGTCGTCGACAAGTTCGAAGTCGAGGGCGGAATCGACGCATTCGTTGCCGAGGCAGCCAAGCACGGCATCACCATCCCCGTCGAACACCTCACCAAGGAAGTGAAGCAGCGCGGTCGCCCCAAATCCATGTCTCCCCGTGCCAGCACTGCTTCCAAAGTCGCAACCAGCGATACCGGCAGCGGCAGCGAAACCGAGACTGACGATGAGGAACACCGGGCCAAGAAGCAGCAGCAGCAACGCAAGAAGGTGACCAAGACTGCCGCCGCCGCTGACACTGATGCCGCTCCCAAAAAGCGCGGCCGTCCCGCCAAAGCCAAAGAGCCCGTTGCTGAACCCAACGATTCGCTCATTCAGGATCTCGTCGCGTCTGCAAAGAAGTCAGCATCAGCTACCCCCACACCCACTCCCAAAGCCGCAACACCTGCCGCCACCTCCCCTGAACTCAGCGAAGACGAGATGACCACCCCCATCTCATCCCCCGCCGCCGCCCCCGCTGTCGCCCCCGCCGCTCCCAAGAAAGCTGCCAGCGCTTCCATCAAAACCAAAGCCGCACCCAAAACCGTTCGCAAAGTCGTTGAACTCGATGGCGATAAGTTCTGGGAGGAATCTGTCGATGGCATGGACCTCTACGTGAGATGCAGCGACAACATCGCATTCGATCGCAGCACCGGAAACGGAGCTGGCACTTGGGACGAGAAGACAAAGACACTCATCGAAGACAACGACTCTGAGGACGAGGAGTAAATGCACAACACAACACAGCACAGCACAGCACAACACAGTTTGGTGGTAGCGTAGCTACAATAACCACCTTTTTTTTCATTACTCATTTCTCAATTTGTCACTCATTTCTCGATTCTCGATATCGGGGCGTTTGGGGAGATTTTTTACAGGAACTTCAATTTCTCACTATGTTACAAGAAAATTGAAATGAATTTAATCAGTAGGTAGGTATGTAGAGAACCACGAAATCATCAAATCGTATAAAACAATGGAGGCATCATCAATCGTCAAGCAGCAGGAGCAGCGTCGTGTTGGATCAGCAAGGGATTGCGTTTATGTTGTCGTTGAAAATGGTGAGTTATACCCAGTTCTTTATTCTACTTACGAAGAAGCCCGCGCAGCAGCTCTAGACAATCATGCGGAAGCACTGGACTACGAACGAAGCGAATGCGCTGAATGGGGTGGCATGATGGCATCTCAGGTTGATGTTGAGGAGGACACATCAGGGCAAACCAAACTTTATGTGGAGAAGGAAATCTACATAATTATACAACGATACAAAGCAATCATGCCAAAGTAGGTGAAGCACATTCTATATGATGCGTGTGTGTGTGTGTGTGTGTGTGTGTGTGTTCAACTAACACTTTTTTTACAAGACGTGCCGTAGGCTTGGGGGATAACGGGGGCTACGCCCCCTGTCTCATTCTTGATTCCCTATATATGGCGTTTTCCCGCCATCGGGGTAATAGATTGTCCGGCCACGGAAATATCCTCTTCCTGTTTGACATGTGACACAGTGACACACTCGCTTCTGTGTGTTTTCTGCCCCGATTTGGATTTCCCACTATGTAGCAAGAAAATTGAAATAGATTTAGGGCACATATGGTGAGACAGTTCCCTCCAAGAAACACAACAACATCAACGATGACATCAACTATGGCTTTCAAAAACACTGTCAACTCCCAGCCCGTTTACTACAACGGTCGCCACATGCCAGTGTTCGCACAATCGACTACACCCGAACCGACGCCAACACCCATGACGCCAAACACGGAAGAAGTCGTCGCATTGATGACTGGAACGTGGCACCTCGGCTGGAATGCTACCTCCTGGACCCCAATCCCAAGCTTCGAAGAACAATGGGCTCTCGCCACCACATCCGAACAGCGCGCTAGTTTGCTCGCATTTCACTCCCCTACATCATCGCTCACCCTCACACACCACCAGCGAAGCATTCTCATCGACGTCGCGCTGCCAGCGAACAAGAGCGACAACCCGGACGCCGAGCTCACATTCTGCGACGGAACCATCGCCAAGCGTGTCTGCGGTTTCGCTTACTGTGTGGAAGACACCGACCCCGATGGCAACGGATACTGGTACTGCGATGAATGCCGCAAGTCGGGCACGGTTGACAACGAAGAAAGCAAACACAAGTTCGGACTGTGTCACGACTGCGGCCATGGCCTGGACGACAGAAGCGACTTCACGCTTCACACGACGAAAAAAGGCGATACAATCTTCGTGTGTCACGACTGCGTGATCCCATTCTTACCTTGGATGGTATAAGCGTGAAGTGTGAAGACATGAGGCGTAAGAGGAGCGTGAGATTAAGGTAAATTCAAAAAGGTAAGCACTATATATGTGTATATGATTCTAACACTTTTTTTACAGGAGTTCATCCCCTAACTACACCATTTTTTATCACTCATTTCTCAATTTGTCACTCATTTCTTGATTTCCTATATATAGCGTTTTCCCGCCATCGGGGGTAATAGATTGTCCGGTCACGGAAATATCCTCTTCCATTTTGCCATGTGACACAGTGACACTGTCGCTGTTTGCACGGCTTTCTATTTTACACTATATCTTCAGAAAATTGAATGTTTTTTTGTAATAATATCAGAATAGTAGTCGTATCGAATCAACCGCATCAGAAATCAAATGAGTCCCACCAGAACAGTCATCATCGTCAAGCACACCAGAGCATCTATTCGGGCCAGAGCAGCAATCACGATTAGAGCATCGATCAAGGCCATACAAATTGAGATACGTGAATCAGCTCGCAACAGACCATTGTGGAACCGACTAAAGTCAGCCACCATTATTCACTGTAACAATCCCGTTAACGAGCCCTAAACACTCTGACAACATGTGAGGCGTAAGAGGAGCGTGAGATTAAGGTAAATTCAAATGTAAGTATATATAAACCCTTAACCTATATGTGTATATGATTCTAACACTTTTTTACAGGGAGTAGACCCCCAAACTATGTGGTTTTTTAATCACTCATTTCTCAATTTGTCACTCATTTCTTGATTCCTATATAAGGGCCGATTTGGCGCGAAAACTGGGCCGAAGATTTTGGCGCGAGATTGGGGAGAGGTTAGGCAGGGTGGCACAGTCGCACAGTCCCATAGCCTTCGGCTCAATAGGAGCTCAATAGGAGGCCGCGTGTTTGTGATAATAGCCTTTCGGCTCAATAGGAGCTCAAACTCGGTCACATGTCACATCCAATCTCGGTCACATGTCACATCCAATCTCGGTCACATGTCACATCTAATCTCGGTCACATGTCACATCCAATCACAGCCCTCCCATACTCCCATACTCCCAAACCCGAAAATCCCCCCGCTTTTCATTTCGCACTATGTAGCAAGAAAATTGAAATGGATTTCGGCATCATCTCCAAATGCAGTCACAGCTCAAGCAACCGACACACAAACAACAACATATCAACTATGGCAACTATCGCGTCATCATCGTCATCGTCATCGTCATCGTCAGCAACCGTATTACCCGCTTTCAAGCCGTCGTCGTCGACCATGACTTGGACAAACAGGATGAAATACGCCGACGGCAGCAACTACACGGGATATCTTGACAGGTACGGCAACCGCACCGGAACAGGAACCCTTCGCTCCCCAATCTACTTCTACGGGGTCGTCGAAGCCGAAAACACAGCATCTATCGTCAACTGGATGGAATACCGCGGCGAATGGAAAAACGACAAACCCAGTGGACAAGGCATCGCGCGAAGATACCACGGTAACGGCGCATCAACCGTCCTCTACAATGGCATCTGGGCCCATGGAGCACCTATAAACGAAGCCTAAACAACCAACCAACCACCCCTCACGTCGCAATGAGATCCAGACCCGAAATTCAAAGGTAGGTAAGCATCCCTATATGTTGTACACGATTCTAACACTTTTTTACATGTCACAACCCAATCTCAGTCACATGTCACAGTCCTCCAGCCCTCCCATAATGAAAATTCCCCCCGCTTTCCATTTTACACTATATCTCCAGAAAATTGAAATGATTTGCAACAACATATGGAGAGACAGGTTACAATCGTTACTACATTCAAAAACAATCAACATTCAATATGGGAGCTGAACAATCAAAATGCAAATGCCTCTATCTCCCCGCCCAGAGCGGAAAGACACGCAAAATGGAAGAACTGATCAAGGAACACAAACTAGGTGAGTTGTTTGACCCCGTCGACATTAACATCATTATTTCCGCCAACAGCAGACTTCTCGTGGAACAAACCAAGACCCGTATGACAAATGACCTCGCAACCGACAGCGAAGAAGGTGCTAACGACGCATGCATCCAAGGAAACGTTTTCAGCTGGACATCGGGAACAAAAGAAAGCAACATCACGCCCGTCGACCTCGCGTTTCGCCTTCTCGGTGAAATTGAAATGGTCGTCATCTGTGCCCATGCCACACGTCTTCGCTACTTGTTGCAAACCCTCGAACGTCTCGCCGCATGCCCCATGTTCACAAAGAAGATCAACATCTGGATTGACGAAGCAGACAACAGCATCAATCTGTGGTCCAAATACGAACACATCCTGGCGATGCGTATGATCAACCAAGTCACTCTCGTCAGCGCAACATTCGACGCCGTCATCTCAAAATACAAGAGCCTCAATGTGTTGCCCTACCTCCAAACCCACCCCGAATGCTACCGCGGTCTGAGGAGCGCAATCCGTCGCGAAATCAACTTCGTCGGGTCTGCTCCCGAATACGTGAAACGTGTCATCGAAACAAACATCACCCATCTCGCAAAACCAGGCATGCGTGCTTTCATCCCCGGTTCCGTCGCAAAAGTCACCCACAATGCTATCGCGGATTTCCTTCACAAGGAGCACGGATTTGTCGTCATCATCATCAACGGTGAACGCAAAGAAATCCTCGTGCCTGAACATGAACCCATCGACCTGCGATGCTACCTCACCGTCGAAAGCGGCCAGCTTCCAACAGAGTTCAACACACAACTCGCAAAACTCTACAAGGAAAACAACTGGGCTCGTTTCCCTCTCGCAATCACTGGCTTCTACTGTGTGGAGCGCGGCGTGACTTTCCAATGCGGTCCTGAAGAAGGCGTTCATGACGGATTCATGTTTGACTACGGTATCATCCCTCCTATCGCCTGTGCCGCAGAAGCATACCAAACAATGGCCCGCTTGTTTGGAAATGTCGGACACATCGGTAGCTACAAACCCGTTGAAATCTACACGAATGCAGTCACATTCTCCCGTGTTGAAAAACAGGAGGAGATCGCCATCAATATCGCCCGCATGGTTGCAGAACAAGGACTCGACACAGTCGACAAGAAAGACCTCAAGGCAGCACAGAATTTTGAACTCGAATCAGGGTTCGATCTTCACACCGCCGAGTTCACGACGTTGACAGAAGCCGCAAAATTCATGCGCGACTTGGGTGCACAGGGAAAAACTGAAAAATCGCTCACCAAAAACGAGGAGGGGTTCATTCTCAGCTCGACAACCAAACAACTCGGTGTCATGAATTACGACGTCGTCAAGAAGGAAATGAGCGGATGGTCAAAGAAATCAAACTTCGACGTGAAGACACCACCATCGAAATCATCCGGTCGTTTGTATATCTGCTACAAGGATACGAGCGACAAAACAACCACAGTCTTCATCCCTCGCGTTCTGGTTCACAATGGCGACAAGAAGTGAACGCCAGCACCAGCACCAGCACCAGCACCAACAAGAGATGCAATAGAGGCGTGAGATTAATCGAAATTCAAAGGTAATAATTCAAAACCCCATAAATCATAAACACTTAACCTAAATCTGTGTATATGATTCTAACACTTTTTTATTTTTATTTTTATTTTGTTCTTTTTATTAATGACTCGACATACCTGAAGCAGCGCTTCCTTTCGTCATGCTCCGTGCAAATCCTTTCGTCGTAAGTGCATCAAGCCGAGCAGCATCAGTATCATCCATCTCACTAATAACTGGCATATGAATATTTGGAACTACCAAACGATTTGCAGCAATCGCAGCAATTGACCGCCTTATATGTGGTGATCCCGAACTTGCTCTGGAGGAGAAACGACTATGACTGGGGACAATAGTAGCCTCGTGGACATCAGTATCTCCGAACATAGGTTTCCTTTCCCAATTTTTCTTCATAATTCCTGCATGTGCTTGGTTGGATGCGGCTTGGGCTTCTTCTGCTTCTGTAGTTCTTTTATTTCTTTTATAAGCTGCCGACACTAACTTCGGAGCTTTCACAGCCGCATGTGCCCATGACAATCCCCCCCGCCTCGCTCTACTCCCATGTCGGTGGTGTCTACGACTACGCGTCAAATGTGCAGAATGCGAACGTCTCCGTCTCATTGTTCGTTTATTTTTACGTCCATGTCCACGTCTCTTTGTCATGACTCTCGACATTTTATTCTATATATTAACTAAATAATAAATATTAATATAAATAATATAAATAATCCAATGATGAATTAATATGAATATATAATTACTATTATGCTACATATAATAAACCGATCAAGAAAATTGAAATAGATTAACGACACTATATCAAATGTAGATTAGATAGAAATCAAGTAAAACCAATCAAACCCATCCGCAAATGTCAGCCCAGTCCTCCCATAAATCCAGCCAACAACTCACCCTCGTCGAAAGTCTCATGGAGCATATCGATTCATTCCAATCCGGCAACGCAAACGAAATGACATACCTCTCAGCCATGAATGCTCTCCGTGATCTCCATGCATACGTCAAGAAGACGGAGAAAATCCAGGCAGTCTCCCAAAAATCATCCGTCATTATCACAATCGATGGGGAAGAATTCTTTGTGGAAGAATACCAAAATACCCGCCTCGCAATCAGGTTCACTGACAACTATGCATACAGCTCAGATACAGGTGACTTCTTCGGCGTCTGGAATGAAAGCACTCGCACCGTGGAGGAGCTCCCGATCGATGATGAGGAGTAGGAGGAGTGAATCACCTTGCAAGACATCACATACCTGCACCAGCAAGAGAAGCAACAGAGGCGTGAGATTAATAGAAAATCAAAGGTAATAGGTAATAAGTAATAGGTAATAGGTAATAAGTAATAGGTAATAGGTAATAAGTAATAGGTAATAAAAAATACAAACCACATACAAATCATAAACAACATACACTAAATAAGGTGTTTATGATTCTAATAATAATAATACTAATACTTTTTAATAATTTTTACTGAAAATATGATATTGACAATCCATAAATGCAGTATATTTAAGGTCTTCGCGAAACACTTGAAGCCGGAGTGGAATTATGACTAAGAGGTGTTTCAGCATCGGCACTTTCCATACGTGAATAATGATCCGTAATTTGCTTTAATGTTAATTGCTGAGCATAACCCACCCTTTGTGTAGAACCTTTTTCCCTTTTAAAGTTTAATGTATCACCTGGATACTCTTGTGCTAAACTGCCTTTAACCTCTGATCTTGGAGCCCAACGATAAAACGAAATGTTATCATAAACCACAGGATATTTTCCACCATTATTTGTAGCATCCACGTATACTCCAAATGGTGTATGCGACTCACTATCAACTAGATATTCATTGTTATCAACATGAGAATAAGTATAAAGAGCTTTTCCAGGTGGATGATTACCTGTTACAAAATTATACGCCGCACTCGCCGCCTTAAGCATCCCACCTCTCTTTATATGTCTACCTCTTCCCATACCCTTACCCTTTCCCTTCCCCTTTGTATGTCTGTGTCTCCGAGTCGAATGTTTGGAACGTCTTCTGGTTCGTCTACTACCGCTAGCACGTCTACTTCTTCTGACCATTTTTATTAATTTCTTATTATATATTAATTAAATATATTAATTAATTATAGCTAAATATATTAGCTAAATATATAGCCATTCATCCATTCACCCCTTCCCCATCCACTCCACTTTACTAAACTTTATGCAACGCAATACAACAAAACGTATCATGTTCCCATTTCCATTTTCTATTTACCTCCAAATTCCTCCACACCATAGCAATCACGTTTTTTGCGCGGATCGGCGTTTTTCACTATCCTGACAAAAAATTGAACTCATTTTATCCCATAAATCCAAATGCAGACGACAATAACATCATATCCAAAAGATGTCGTCACACACACAAACACAAACTACCGGTGTGGCGCAGAGGCTAGCGCGCGGGGCTCATAACTCCGAGGTCGTCCGATCGAAACGGATCACCGGTATTATTATAATTCGTTCGTTTTACAGAAGCGAACCGTCATAGCTAAGCGACGTTAAACACAGCAACAATTTACGGGGATGGCGCAGAGGCTAGCGCGCGTGGCTCATAACCACGAGGTCACAGGATCAAAGCCTGTTCCCCGTATTATTATAATTCGTTCGTTTTACAGAAGCGAACCGTCATAGCTAAGCGACGTTAAACACAAGCATTTCAAGTCGGTATAGCTCAGCGGAGAGAGCGCAGGGGCACTAAACACCCCCTGAGGTCCTTGGTTCGAGTCCAAGTGCGGGCATTTGTCAAGCTGGACGTTAAACGTAGCAAACCTTTACGGGGGTGGCGCAGAGGAAGCGCGCGTGGCTCATAACCACGAGGTCATAGGATCAAAACCTGTTCCCCGTATTAGTATACTTCGTTCGTTTTACAGAAGCGAACCGTCATAGCTTAAGCGATGAAAAACACAGCACCATTTTACCGGTGTGGCGCAGAAGCTAGCGCGCAGGGCTCATAACCCTGAGGTCATAGGTTCGAATCCTATTACCGGTAAGTGTCCTGTTCCGACAATTAAACTGAACCGTCATAGCTTAAGCGACGTTAAACAGCACCATTTACCCCCTGTAGCTCAGCGGAAGAGCGCCGTAAACACCGTCCCCTAATTCTTTGACCTGCCCTCAAAAGTAGGTCCGTTTGGGGATGGTTATCGCCTTATTAGCCGGAGGTCACAGGATCGAAACCTGTCGGGGGGCATAACCCACTTTTTTTTCATCAATTTTCATCCCATTTACATTTCTGTTTCCATTTCAATTTTCATCCCATTTACATTTCCGTTTAAATTTCAATTTTCGCTATCATTTATTCTCCCAGAAAATTGAAATTGAAATATTCATCAATAAAGAATGCAGTGCCCAGCATAAAGACCATCATCAATCTCTCGTCAATCTCTCGTCAAATGTTTTCCCATTCATTCGCATCGTCCATCAAATCGCCCCAAGACGTCGCAGCCGATATCGCCAGACGCGCACTGCCAACAAACAAAACTGTTCGCCGTCCACCCACCACTAGCGGAGAACATCTTTACACCTACGAACATGTCGGATTTCGCGTATTTACCGACAGTCACGGCAACCATGCCGAAAATCTCGCCCACGACTACGAGCATTTCATCGCCGGAGGTAATACCACGCTTCTTCCATACCACTTCTCAATCGCCGCACTTCATCACACACACGCCACTCGCTCTATGGAACATTTCAGAAACCAACTACACATCATTACTCGACTCATCGCCGCCGTGCCCAAGCCACAGCCAGAACAACCCAAGCCCAAGCGCCGACACGTGCCCGACATCCTTCATCCATTCTTGCTGCGACGCAAAATTCAACACATTCAACAACAGCAAGCCATTGCCCACATTCAGCGCCCGCTGTCCGACGCTACTCTCGCCATTGCACACAGCGTAGCAAGGACACAAGTCACGGCAATCAGCGCCCTTCATCCGCATCAACGCCTTCGCACCGTCGCCGGATCACTCATATCTCTTCTCGCTATTCGCCTCTGTTGCGAAAGAACAAACACCCCAGCAATCGTCAATCAGCACCTAAACAATTACCGCGACTCGCACTATGTCCACAATCTCCACCATGACGGACTTCACCACGTTTTGCGCCGGGCATCCGGCTCCCAAGCCCGTGCCATCCAAATCACCGCACCATACACGGAGTGCGCAACCGTTCTACGGGAAAATATCCCCACCGAACAATACACCTACATAAAGAAATATATGGCCGCTAGATTCCAATCACCGCCCCCCATTACCCCGGAGTCAATATTCGGTCCAAATTCATTTCACGTGGCGGAATACTATGCCGGCAAATGCCTGGAACTGCTTGGCAATCCTGCTGCCACCACCGCCACCACCGCCGACCCCGCCTCAGCAGCCAGATGGGCAAAACTTCGCACCGATGTCCAGCGCGTCCGCCGTGGAGAGCTAACCGCCTACCAAGTTATCGCCGACCCTGGTCCAGCAAACGACTACTGGGTCTTTGCGATAAAGAATACGTTTCACCACGCAATTCAAAATTATCTGAGCGCCAATACAGAATGGTTAGCAAGACACGACCGCCCAACTCGCCACAATGAAGGAAGAAAGCACATCAACACCGAGAAGGGCGAAAGCATTTATTGGCCCAATTCCAAAGATATCCGCATAAATGCCTCGCGTGTCGTCCAGACAACGCTCATGATTCGCGCAATGTATCGCTTTGTCATCAGAGCATCATGCGTGCTCTCCCCCGAATTCGTCGGCGTCTTTGGATATAACATGCACTTCATCAAGGTTCTCATTTCCCGCGCAAAACATCTTGCCACATGTGACGGAGACGAATCATCTGCACTAACATTCGGCCACTTCTTCCCATGCTTGATGACCCCCGACGTGCATCTGGATATATTCGTGGGAGGGAATGTATTCCAGGAGCCAGATCTCTACGTCAAAATGAGCGACCCTGTCTTTGGTCCACTGAAAAAACATTTCAAAGATGTCATTCCGTCGCGACACACAGGAACAGTCGACCGCGCAACGCTTGAACACTCGATAACGATTCGAAACCGTGAGTAATCGCCAGACCTCTCAAACCCAATCCCAACAATAGTTTAGTGGTGCACCCCAACCCCCCAGTGTAGCTATAAAACCACTTTTTTATTTAAAAGTTTTATATTATATTTTTATATATAGGGATTTATAGTTATGGATAAACACAAAAATAAACATAATCGCAAACACAAGTGGACACTCAAATATAAGCGAAGTATCGACTGCAAACACCCGAAAGGTTTCTCACAACGACAACATTGTAAATATGGCCGCAAAACTATGCGTAAATCATGAGCAAAAAAATAATACAACCTTTTTTTATAACGTATAATATATAGAGTTTTTAATGATTTCTTTTAACGATAGTTATAGTCGAGCAAAACAGGGTGCGGATATAAATTAATCTAATCCTAAAAATTATTTATATATAATATTATATTTATAATTTTATATATAATATTATATTTATAATTTTATATATAATATTATATTTATAATTTTATATATAAATAATTATGAAAAAAGGAAGTTTAAAAAGCGGGACATTCTTCTGGACTTTTATTAGTGACACAACCAATGAAGTTTTTCGCGATCCATGTGTTTTAGAAATACAATATATTGGTAAGGTTAAGGGAATAGAATCATATAAAATTATTTCTATAAAAGCAGAATATACAAATTTTACAAGTGGAGAATTATATTTTGATACAAAAAATGACCTTGTTAGTATATCTTGGCTTGAAAAAAATATGTATGATTCTACTAAAAATCTTTCAATATCAGCATTTTTACATCCATCATCTAAAAAAATCGGTAGTTATTATGGAGCAGTTTCTTATACCGGTGGGTTAGAAGGGCAGGGAGGTTATGGCGAGTTTAAAGCTAAAATTCGTATAAATTAGGGATAAAGACCAGTCGCGCGATAGTGGGTTCATAATTGTGTTCGTGTCATCACTGTTCACGAGTCCATGATTAAAATGATTCTAGTTAAAATCATCAACAACGCGCAAAAAATAGTCCAGTCCAGTCCAGTCCAGTCCAGTCCAGTCCAGTCCATTTATATTTCCCATTTCCCACCACCACCCACATTTCAATTTCCATGAAACAGAAAATTGAAATGTTTTTAATCATGTAAATAGAATGTAGCGCAAAACAGTCAAACGTTAAGCAACCGTCTCGATCTCGATCATCAACTTTCAAAAACGACAACAACACCAAAAATGCAACAGTCTCATGTCACATTCGCCTCCACCATCGCCACCGTCAACGACAACACCAGTTCCGGACTTCCCCAAGTAAGTGTTCTCACATTCAAAAAACAGAAGGATGCTCTCAAGAAACGCCGTGAAGCCATCATCGCTGGAAAAGGAAGAAGCTACCGCGCCGTCGGAACTCATCGTCGCAGCACTACCAAGCACACCTGGACTTACGGCGAACTTGCCGAACTCTCTGCCACATTCGTTGAGCACTACAACAAGAAACCTGTCTGGAAAATCGCCGAAGAGGTTCATGCGAGTTTTGCCGTCCAGCTTCATCACCAACAACAACAACAACAACAACAACAACAAGTCCAAGTCGACAACCAAGAAGAACAAGTCGCCCAACTTCGCGAACCTCGCACCCATTTGCCCACCGTCACGGCAATCGAACTCAAACTCATGGACTGCATCTCGCTCAATTTCAACGACACCGAAAACTTCATTTCCAAACCCTCGCAAATGCATCACGAAGTATGGTCACATCTCTTGTGTGCCCAGAAACACCGCACCATGATCCGCACCATGAAGGGAAAGTCGCAGCCAGAGCAACAGCAACAACAACAACCCGAACAACAACCCGATGAAGATCGCGAAATCTGGAACGTCCATGCCCGCGAGTTCCTCTACGACACAGTGGCAGAATACGAAACCGCATTCCCGGAAGCGAAGCGCCGCAAACTCGATTTCAGCTCTGAAGAAGTCGTCATCGGAGAAATTGACATGAGCGATGTGTGTGAAGCACTTGAAGAAATCTCCAACGAAATTGAAACTCGTGAGCAAGCCCGGCAACAAGACAATGCCGCGATCGTCTTGTCGATAGCAATCATTCGCCAACAGCAGCAAGACATCGAGACTCTCTTGGAATACATGGAAGACACGCAGTCGGGAATGGAGCTTTGTCAGCAGCGAATCAATACTGAGATGGCAAAAATCGACGCAATCGTCCAGCGCGGCAGCAGCAGCAGCGCCCCAGCAACTTCCGCATCCGCATCCGCACCCGCACCCGCACCCACCTCCACCCCCGCATCCGCCGCACAAGTCGGACCACTCACACTCACAGCGAACTCACAATTTAATCCCAATGACTACCGATGCCGCGAGTGCAAAGGAATGTTCGATCCACGCAATGGTGGCTACTGGCTGATCGGCCCCAATCGCGAAACAGGCGATACGTTCTACCTGTGCAGCGAATGCACGAAATTCATGGAAGATACACCCCAAGCCCCACACACACCTGCTCGGCGCATCGAGGAAGAAGAGAGTGACGAATGCAGCCGTAGCGATTGCGACTGCTGGGAATCTGTGGACGACTACGACGACGAGCCCAAACAGGGCGACTACGACCACAGCGAGGAGTGCAGCTAAGCAACCATACGTCCGACGACACACGACGCAACACACGACATAGCAAGTGAATAGGTAAGCCAAGGTAAGTATTTTTCTTTAAAGTAATATCATCATTCGTTTAATATTTTTCACCAATATTTTTCACTAATATTTAATTTTAATTGGCGTTCGCAACATCTCCTAACAAACCACCAATCAAACAGCATGAATCTTCCCCCGCCGTGTTAGGATTTTCGCAAGGATCGTCTGGTTTATCATTTCCCAAACTAACGGCTATTCCCCCACTAAAACAGTTACCGACCTGTGAAGCCGGCATAGGCGGGGTTTCAGGTGTTTCATTTGCAGATGCAACATAGCTCCCTGGAGAAAACCAACCTCCTATATCCCCCCACAAATCTTTACTATTCACATTATTATTATCGATTGAACGACCTTCTATAATTTCTGTTGACCATACTCGCACTTTATGTGTAAAAGTACCTTTATGCAAATTGCATGAATGATCCAATGACATATTTCCACTAATAATTATATTAACAATGTAGTCAGGAGTATTATCACCTTTTGTTTTTACACGGATATAATATGAATGTGTATTGATATGTATATTATTATTATTAATGGTGGCGTGTCCTCGAGGCGCACCTTTAACGCGGTTAATTTGTTTGTAATTTCCAATGTCATAAGTGATACAATTTGTAAAAGTGTTATTTTTATATTTTTTTATTGATTTTATTTCAAAACCTATAATAACTTGTTTTAATTGTTCATGTAAACTTAGTGCATCTAATTGTGGATACATTTGTAATAACGATGAACTAAATGCTGAAATATTAATAACTGTGTGTAACGCATCATCTATTTTCGCATTATTAACTATAGTATATTGCGGATGACCCAAAACTAATGCATTTTCCCGTTGAATCGCCTTATTAACAATATCAATTGCCGATTCACGAATTTCAGGATAAAAACCGACCAATACTCTACTTTTTCCATTGGTATTAATAACATGTGAAACAGTTACATGTAAAATTCTTAAAGAAGATTTTCCTTCATTTTTATCATAAAAATCTTGTTCTAGAACCAAGTATTTAGTATTGTATTTATTAGGAATGTGACCACAATTTGTAATAATATTATTATAAGTTTGTGTTACATCAGAACTAACATTGTTTGCTACATTACCTTTTTCAATAATCTTACCAACACCAACAGTTAAATTGTTATATTGACTTGTTTTTAAAACAAAAATTACTAAACCATCATTATTTTTATTGGCTGTTAAAGAATCTTCGACAGTTACTACTGTATTTGAATGTCTTCTTAGGTGGGATAACATTTTTCTTAAATTAAATTTTTTTTTGTTACGAATATAATTCGTAAATATATCAAATTTGTATTCCGAGTATGTTTTAACCATTTTTATTATTATATAATAATGAAATATTATAATAAAATATTATAATAAAATATTATAATAAAATATTATAATAAAATATTATAATAATATTTTAACCCTTACGGCGTTTTGACACCTCCTGGAGGTGTCATAGGATTCCTAATAATTACACATTTTACGAATATTTTCTTATTTATCGTTTGTAAAATAAGAAAATATTTGATTTTTATACAAAAAACAAGAAATATGTCTGACGCTGTAAGGGTTAATAATATATAGAACGCCGTCGCTTTCTTCTTCTTTGACTTCTTTGACGCTAAGTGTTTCCACAGGATCACCTCCTAATGTGTTAACCTATGAGCAGTATATTCCTTTATCTGGTGTAGTCATGGGTAGTAATTCTATAATGATCCCAACCACTACGAGTGCCGCGAATGCTAAGAATGTTATGGAGTAAAAGGAAAAAAAAAAGTAAGAAAGATGTCTGGGATAAACATACCAGAAAACTAAAAAGTTAAAAATCCAAAATCCCAAAAACGATGATGTATGAAAATTTCAACTCTCTACCCCCACTTTTCAAAAATGGACATTTATAAATGTCCAATTCTGAAAAACCAATCCTAGATTTAAAAAAAACGATGAAAACATCACTCAGAGCATAATGCTCACAAACGCATTTTAAAGTCTAAAAAAACGTTACGATAACTTTCCCCCAATTTTTATATAATATATGAAAAGGGTTTAGGCGTAAAATATATTCTATACATATGATATAAATAGAATGGAAATTACGCCGAATTCCGCCACCAAATATTACTGTAATTTTTGTGATGTTAAATGCAGTAAAAGAGTTGACTGGGAACGACATGTCGCCACACGTAAACATACGAATAGAACAATGGCTAATAATTTAGAACAAGGAATTACGCCAAATTTTACCCACAATGTTTTCGTATGTAGGAAATGTAATAAGGAATATAAAGCAAGAAATAGTTTATGGTATCATGAAAAGAAATGCGATAAGTCGTTTTCATTACCAAAAGATGATGACGATGATATTAAAAATGTAATTAAAGAAGATAATATAAAAATAGAAACAAGTAAAGAAAGTTCCAATGTTTTTGAAGACTTCATATGTAGTGACGATAAAATCACGATAACAAAAGAGATGTTCATGACTTTGGTTAAAAATAGCGAAGAGATGATGAAACTAATTAAGGAACAGCATCTAGTAGTTCCTAATCAAGTGATAAACAATACGAACAATAATAATTGCAACAATACGAACAACACGAACAACAACACCTTCAATCTGAATATATTTTTGAACGAGAAATGCAAAGATGCATTGAACATGTCGGAATTCATCGACACGCTCAAGATAACAATCGAAGATTTACTATTCTCAAAGACAAATGGAATATCGCGTGGAGTAACCGATGTTATGATAAAAGGACTAAAACAATTGGATATATATAAACGCCCCATACATTGCACCGATTCGAAGCGCGATATCATGTATGTTAAGGATGAAGACAGATGGAAAAAAGACGACAATCATCATATGATGAAGGATGCGATTGTAAGAATCGCGGATAAAGAACGCACGGCATTACAACGATGGGCAATAGCAAACCCGGATTGGATAGAGACGGAAAGAAAGCAGATTGAATATCTGACAATGATGCGATCGATATGTGAACCGATTGAAAACTATGAAAACTACGAACGAAAAATACTAAAAAATGTAGGGAAAGAAATACTGGTGGGTAAGTAGAATATAATATGTGGAATATATATATAATATATGGGCAATACTACAGGGACGATTAAGCTTCCTTCTAGTGATAATCACGATGTAATAGAAGCTAATAAAAGATTAAAAAAATTTTTAACTGAAAACCTAGATCTATTAATAAACAAATCCCCTCGTGAAATTTCACAATTTATATACGATCAGACAGGACAACCAATACTTGATAAAGAATGTTTAGAACGATTATGTAGTAGCATAAAACAAATAATAGAAGAGAGTTTTGAAATATCCAGTAATATATTTTATTTTGATGATAATGATAGAAACCTTTACATATACCCATACTTTCGTGATTTTAAAATACAAAAAATAAAAATACCATTTGCTGATTGTATGGGAAATCCGTTGTCCGGTAATCCGCGTGAAATAGAATTGACTACCAGTTATATAGCTGTATCTAAAATAATTGATATATATAATTATATTTGTGAAGTATCTAACAATAGTTCTCTTTTTGCAAATACATTGCATGATTGTCTCGATAAGGTCCTTACGGAACAGGAAACGAAACGGGAACAGTTCAAAGTGTCCAGGGGTGAACTCGAAACACAATTGGGTGATTGGGATTATAACCACGAAGATAAACCAAAAATAGGGGGAAGACGCAATAAATCTAAAACTAGTAAATATAAAAAACGGAAAACAAATAAGTCCAAAAAAAGTAGGAAACATATTAGAAGTAGAAGTAGAAGATATAGAAAAAGTAGAAAGTAAAAACCCCAAACCGCATTTCAATTTCCGACCCTTCACTTCGAAGAATAGAAAATAGAAAATTGAAATGAATTTAATCAACAAACCTAGAAGCAGTGAAACCGAACCAAACCGAACAAATCGAACATCAATTACAACAAACAAGCAATGGACCAAAACAACATCATCAACAACGAAAATGACCATCCCGACATCGGAGAAGAGCACGAGAACAACGTCTACAGCATCGTCAACAACGGCGGCTACAATCTGAATCGTCCAGGTAACGAAGGCTATTATACCCGCTCACACCATTTCCAGACCACAGACGAATGGGACGCAGTTTTCGACCATCTTGTTGGATACCCGCATGCCTTACACGACACCTCCGGATTCATCTACGATCTCAGTTTAGGCGGCAGAGTCGCAGACCACGAATCATTTCCCGAAATCGTCTACATTCCGCTTCCTTCAAACAAACCCGGGTTCGAGCGCTGTATCCTTCACGTGGAAGAGTTCAACACGGCAACCAATCATCTGACGGGGAGATACATTCCCATTGTCGTCATGTATCACGTGAATCATCCAATCGCCGAAGAAGTTACCCGCCTTTTCGGGGTTGAAACACGTTCGCATCCCTCATACTATAGCAAGGAGCAGCTTTTGTTGCTGACATCCCACGACGACGAATGGATTCACAAAATGTGCGAACAGTTTCGCCCCCCAGGGAACGATTTTGAGACATTCGATGAAATGCTTTTCCCAGAAGCGGACCATATTTTGCCAGACCCAGAACTCGTTCGGCGTGCAAATCGTGAAATCACCATCCCTCACCACGATGATGATCCGATGGGACATCGTGTGGCATACAACCAGTGGATGAACATGGTATACCCCCGAAATCCGACGACACAAGAGCGGCGTGAAATGTATGCGAGATTTGCTTCAGGGCAGGTGAACATGCATCGATATTCACGCCTTCAATGGGCACATGACTTTCCCAATCGTCCGAATCCAATCGAGCTGCCCCATGCCATTGAAAATGGAGGCGAACATGTGCACGAAAACAATCCGGACGACCGCAATGCGGCACTTCGAAACCCTGCAAATGCATTCATCCAAGTTCTTTACAATGCGCAAAACAACAACGAGAGAGGGAGGATTGCAGCGATGGAAGTTCGTCTTCGTGCACCCCAAGACCATCCAGAGCCCCAAGTCCAGCCAGCCCCCCCAGCGAATCGTATGCATATGCGTAACTTGGACGGATAAGGTGTGGCGTGGTGTGGTGTATCGAAAAGGATACAGGTATGATCATGAAAACCAAAACAACCCAGAACAAACCAAATAAAAAAGTTTACTAACACGCCACGCACAATCACAATCACAATCACAATCACAATCACAATCACAATCACAATCACAATCACAATCACAATCACAATCACAATCACAATCACAATCACAATCACAATCACAATCACAATCACTTCACTCTTTTTTTAGATGATCCGCGCGGGCATCGGCATCGTCATCATCCTCCTCGGGATCAGGAAATGCATCTTTGAATTCGTAGAAACACACACACACGATGATAGGCAATAATCCAACACAAAATCCGATAAACATTAAAATCAAAGCGGCAACAAATTCACCCATGTAACGCAAGATTTCACATACAAAACTAAACACACCATAACCGAACCCATACGAACACGCCTCTTTACCTGAACCGATATACCAGCGAAACCAAACCAGAAACACAAGCACGGGAACGATTTTCATCCAGTTGCTTGCAACAACAGCACGAGCCTTGCTGACACAGTTGCTCAAATTTTCGCGATGATTGACCCAAGACTTGAAATCGATCCATAGTTCCTCACACACAATCTGGAACTCTTCGCCGTTGATGTCGCATGCATTCATGCGTGAATTTGAACTCTTTTTTGTTTCGGTGCTTCCACCAGCCGCAGCGCCACCAGCAGAACCGCCACCTGCACGACTAGCCATCAAACGTCTGCGCGCCTCCTGGATTTTCTTCATTTCCCTTCTGCGCAATTCGAATTCCAATTCCTCGTCATTATTTGGATGCTGAGACCAAGAACGAAGAACCGGGGATACATGGGGAGCGGTAGGTGAAGCGGATGAAGCGGATGACATTTGCATATAACTGACTGAACGACTGAATAAACGAATAAACGAAACTGATTTCTTTCCATATTTGATTTAAACCCAATTATTCATTTCAATTTTATTACTTCCGGTATTATACACATTTTTTATTTTAAAATGTGTAGAATGAGTAAAATTTGTAAAATAATTAGAAAAATAATACGAATTTAATTATCATTTGTTATGATAAATTTATGACGATTATTTTTAATTGTAAATCCATATGTAGAATATATGTCTTTATCTATGATATCGAATTTTAGCAATTTATAGATAACATCATATATATATATTTGTCCCTTTGACCCGGCATGTCCTGGAAGGTGTAAAAAATAACTTGACATTCCAAATAATTCTGTAAATGTAGGCGCATCTTTCATTTGAATATCGTGATTGTATAAACAACCATTTACAAAACCGGTTGAAGTATGTAGAATATTTGCATCATAATCTAAGAACATAAGCTGTGGAAAATGATTTGCATAGTTAGCAAAACCAAGTTGATCATCCACATAGTTATTATCTAATATCCATTTGTAAGCAGTTTTTAAATTTTTTACTCTACTTACAATTAAGCCGGCATTTACATATTTTCTGAAAGGTATTTCATTTATTTTATTATAATACAACCAATATTTATCTAATGGAACTCCTTGATAAAAAAAATTAGGATCTTTCGAAATCTCATTTTCCATTTGTTCTTTTGTCCAATTCATATGTCCGAGTAAAAACATCTCGGCACTTATAATTATTTTTGTATCAATAATATTATTAATTTTTTCCATAAATAATATTGAATCCCTTAAACAAAAAACATCCCGGGCATCAGATAAAACAACCACTTTATTTTCAGGGAGTGTTTCTAAAAAATTATAATATGCTATCATTCTATCTTTAAAATTAGTCCATTTTATTCCTTCACCTAGAAATTTATAATCCCATCTATGTTTTTCCAATGTCTTTTTAAAAACTTGTGCATTTACATTATCAGATAAATCAGTTTCATATGATATTACGAGCGGTATATTATCACTATTTTGTTCCATTATATTTTTTCAACTATAAAGTAGTAAATACTTAATATATTTGTAAACTCCGCAATTATTTGTAACCCAATAAAAAATTGAAATGAATTTACTCGTATAATTAAGAGTCAGAAAAGAGAAAAGTCTCATCAACCTTATCGCCCTTATCGCCATCACCATCATTGCGCAATGAATCTGTTCATCCTTTCACTTGATCCCGCTAAAGCCGCCGAAGAAATGATGGACAAGCATGTCAACAAAATCCTGCTCGAGGCTGTCCAAATGCTCTGCACGGCAATGCGCGTCCTTACTCCCGAACTCCCTGAACCTATCGCCATCTCCCTCTACAAACTCGCCCACAAGAATCACCCCGTCACAATCTGGTGCCGCACTTCCCGCGCGAATTTCATCTGGACGCTTGATCTTGTGGATGCACTTCATGCCGAATGGAAATACCGCTATGGCCACCCCGAAACGAAAATACACAAGTCATACCAAGTCGCACAAATCCTTCGCGCCAATATTCCAGATGACGACAAATTCCCGTCCCCCGAATCTTGCGGCGTTACACCATTCGCACTGGCGATGCCCGACCAGTATAAAGACCCAGAAGGAGATGCCGTCAAATCATATCAGGCATACTATATGTCACCGGAGAAAAGGCGCATTGCTACATGGGCAAAACGCCGCAGTGCCCCCGCATGGTGGATTCCCATTACCAACACCATCATCTCCGACACCACCACTGCTATATAAAATCGCATTCGCAATATTCGCCACAATGTGCAGCAAACAATGGACTAATGTTGACCCCCAAATGTCCTTTTTTTATATAAATATATACTCGCAGGATAATAAACAATAACCCATAACCTACTATTCGACAAATACATATCCTCCATTTTTCTCGTAGCTACCTACATGTTCGTAATACCCTGTCGCTAAATTAAATATATACACCATTCGTGGCCAATAATCTTGAGGCACAATTTCCGATTTACAAATAAAACGTTTTACACCATCGCTAAAATCGACACTTATAAAGTCGAACTCATAATGGTCAGGACCTTCATGGGGACGATTAATCAAAAATATCGGCTTTCTCTGAACTCCCTCGCGTATATCGCATATATCACATATATCACGTCCATGGTAACCATTCATTGTTGTATCATCCATACTATTTGTGTATTATACCCCAAATGTATTTATATTTGTATTTATAATTGTATTTGTATTTGAAGAATACAAGAAATTGAAATGTTTTTATTATCTTTAATTATATATAGTGACCGAAAACAAATCGAACATCAAGATGCAAGAAACCTATTACTCATCCTCCCGCGAAAACGAAGAGCAACAAAGACGCATGGACCTCGGATACAGTTGTGAATTTATCAGTGAGGGAAGCGTAAGCGGCGGTGACGGCGACGGCGACAACAGCGAATGCTACATCGAAGACCTCCAGACCCTCTTCACCGAAGCCGAGTCATATCCCCGAATTGACCCCAATGATCCCCTCAGGTATTTTCTGGAACTCGGACAAATCACGCCGAATGAATACGAAAAATGGAAACTCGTTAAGAAAGAACCCGAGTCACACACCCACACCCACACCCACATCAGCAAACAAATCAAAAAGCGCCCTGATTTAGGCCCAGGACACAATGACAGCGACAGTGACAATGAGGTCGAAGAAGAAGAAACGATCGAATATGGAAACGGATACTCGGTTTGGGCCGATGAACATACCGACCCTGTCGACCCATGGAATCCCACCCCCGACCCGACACCTGACAGGCGATACACAGCACTCGCAACCGATGGCGCATTCATGATGAAACGGCTCACACAACCTGTTGAATACGAGCATTCAGTGTCAAGGCCAGGAAACAAATGCAATCTCAAACTCGCCGACACATTTGAGCTGAAACTCATGTGGGGGCGTTTCACCTCTACATCATCTCCGTCAAAACAATTTCAAACCATGCAAGATTTCTGGCAAACCAATGTGCTTCCGATATACGAAGCGTTGCAAGACTTTATAGCGGACCATGCAAGAGTGCGTGGGAATCATCAAATGGATGGACCGACCTCACCTGCACCCTTCCCTGCCCCGCCACCATATCATACGACACCAGTTGAAGTTCTTGAGAACACTTTTGAAACGATCGGCAGAATGAGCCGCTGCATGGCTGAGGATTTCAATACGCCGTCAGTTGTCGCCTACGTCGAGGAATTCATCGTGTCGCTCTACCGGGAAATCATGTTCAATGCACTTATCGAAGCCGCCGAATAGGAGAAACGACAGCAAGCCACGTCTGAGTATATCATATTATAGGTAAGTATAATATGGTATGTGCCTAATATGCTAACACCTTTTTATTGTTTTATTTTTAATATATAAAAACCAACCAATAAACAATAAACAATAAACAATAAACAATAAACAATCCAATACTATACACTAAATATAAAACCGCATAAAATACCCGAAATTCTCATTATAAAAACTCCGCCCATCTTCAAAATCCAGAAGAATATCAGGATCATAAACGCGCCCAACAAGTGTATACCCTGTAATGACACCTTGCATAATACAACCCCGCGACCGTTTACTAATAATTTCAACCCGATATTTTTTAAAAATAACTTCCTCAACTGTTGAAGTATTGATAGACAATTCAATTTCACGCATTTCTACAGTAATTTCGTGTATTTTCACAGATTTTTCATTTTTTATTTCCCCCACCGATTTTCGATTAATCTCACGCTTCTGTTGCGTCTCTTGCATATCACATTCACCTAAACCTAAAGCTAAAGCTTCACATAATTCTACCTCTCTCAATTCATCTAATGAATCTAATGAATCAAATACACTAACACCTGCGTCATCAACCACGTCAACCATATCAACTAAAACAATATTATCCAAACTCTCTACCTCTTCTACCCCTTCTAAAATGTCCATATCATGTTCTTCAATGATACGATATGTTCCATCTGTATTGTAATCTAAAATATCCATTCCAAGTATTGTATTTTATATTTCTTATTTTATATGTTTATACCAAATACTATTTATATATTTGTTATAAACTTATCATAATTTCACGTTTTCTATTAATTAACATCCAAAGCATGTAAAACACCCACTTGTTTTTTTTTTAACATCTGCTTTGCTTATTTCTCCATTTAAATTTTGATCATGATCGTGATGATGATCATGATTCTTTACTAAATCCCCGCCATCGGCTACATAGTTGACCATCGTATTTAAAATAAGTTGCCGTATTTCTTCAGAGACACGAACACGCATCATAATTCCGCGCTTTTTAACATGATACACATTTTCATTTTCCATTTCAACAAATATATCGTAACTCTTTATTGCACCATTGAGACGGTATTTGCGTATTTTTCCACTACCAAGAATTTTATTTTTCGTTTCAAGGCTACTATTATCCACGATTTCAATGAACAAGTCATTCAAAATAACAATATCAATAAGACATATATAAAAAGGAATAACGATTGTTCGGAAAACAACTTCGCCAGGAATGAAACGATTGTTATCAATAATATTTTCAGTTGTGTATATGTTTTGATTTACAATTACTGCATCCGAATTTCGATTAATCTCACGCTTCTGTTGCGCCTCACGTGTATCATATTTTTCGAATCTCTTAAAAGCCAAGTTATCTCCCAAACCACCGAGCCCACCGCCACCAGCAGCACCATTATCATTAAATCTTGTATAATTTGTATTCGGACTAGAACCCAAACTCGTATAATTCTTCATGATATGTTCCCAACAAACAAACAATACTACTTTCCTTAATACAATATGTAAGTTAAAAATTTAAACATTTTTGTAATATTTTAAAATAAATTATATTTTCTATTTCTATTTCTATTTCTATTTTCAAGAATAGAAAATTGAAATGAATTTAATCCATATATTCAAATGCAGTGCCCCACCATCACAACGAACGAATCATCAATGTCCGGAACTACCATCAACGCCACGACGAACTACGACACCCAAATCTTCACTGGACTGAAAAGTGAGTTTGGTATGCACAAATTTGCTGACCCCCATCGACAGGCAACCTATGAAGATCATGAAACCCGTTACAAGAACATGCTGACACTCAAGCAAGCCTACGACAAGCAAGAATTCCTGCGCAAAATGCGTTCCGACACCAGACGCGAATACCTGACGCGCAAGAAACAATTGAAAAGGCTTCAGATGGATGCCGCAGTCGACTTTCGAAACGCGGAATACAAACTCCAAGAACACTATTCCACTACCGCTGCAGAGCGTCGTCTCGACATCAATGCTCCTCTCATCACACAAATCCAACTCCCCTCCGGTCACCTTCTCGACCTGAAGACGTTTGACCAAGAGCGCGAATTCGCGAAAGTGCGCGGAATACACGAGGACCTTCGCGTCGACCAGACGGAGAGCATCAAATATTGGGAAGAACAAGAGCAACAGCAGCGTGAGTATGATGCCGAAACAGATGTCATTTGGGACAGATGGGAACAAGAACAATACCAGCAGCGGCGCCCCTATGAACCTCGAGGCGAGGAGGAAGAAACCAACACTGGCAACTACTGGGAATGCGAAGACGCAAACTGCAGCACGTGTGGTCACGATGATGAGCTTGACTCATACGACGGTGACGAGGCAGACCAAAGAGAGCAGCGCGAACTCAGAGCATGGGAAGCACTGACCCCCGCACAGCAGGAACAACTCTGGATCGAAAACACGCGTGACAGCGATGGCGAAACCTGGGACGAAGAAGCAAGAGCCGATGAAGCCGAACACAGACACGAACAGTTCCTGTTGGAGGAACTCCATGCACAATTGGAACTCAATGACGACATGACCTACCAGTGCGATGACTACCCCGATGTCCAGCAACTTGATGTCGTCCAAGTGACGGAGCCGAAGGAGCGAATCACTGCAGCGGCAGCAGGAGGCGTCATCAGCGCCAAAACCAAAGCCAAGTCGAAGACGAAGGCGGCGGCGGCAGCAAGGGCCAGGATCGCCAAGAAGCAACAAAACCAGTTCATTCCCATCCAAATCACCGTCAACACCAATCGCAGCGACGTCGACGATGCAGCATCAGCACTGCTCTACAGGGGCAAAGTCCAAATCAATCTGCCGAAGAAGAACTATCAAATCACGGGAGCCAAATCAGAAGAAGCAGCACGCGAAGCCAAGAAGCGCGACGCTGCGAAGTGGAAACGCATCAACACGGCGGAGAAACAGAGCAACGCACGCGGAACCAGGATTGCGAACATCCCGCAACCGAGGGCGTGGTATAACTGCGGCGGATCTGACTGCGAGTAAATCGGAGCAACCCAACCCAACCCAACCCAACCCAAGCCAAGCCAATCGCGGCTAACTATAGCATTAGGTAAGTATAGCATCAAGTAAGTGTGTGTGTGTGAGTGTGTGTGTGTGTGTGAATATTATAACTAACACTTTTTTAGTTGGACACAGATATTGCATTCCAAACAACAACCCATAGCGACTCCTGTATACAATATAAATACAACATAAATACAATAAAGATACAAAATACAAAATCAGTATAATAATTACTTCTATGTATTTATTATATAGTATAACCATGAGTTTTAGAAAACATACCGATTATAATTCATATTTAACAGACTTAAAATATAATACTTTAGGAAAACATTTATCCAATGAACATTATAATTCTATAGCAATGCGTTTAAATTCAGTTGAAAATACATCTCAAAATGAATACCATAAAAAAACCGAAAATTTGTATATATCGAAAACACCAATTTTTAAGGAACTTGGTATAGATAGTATTGTTACAATAATAACGAAACCGGTAGATTTAGCAACAGACTATTTTTCAGTTTTTAAATTACCTGCTAACAATATGATACCAAATGGAATATTCAAACATATAATAAACACGTGTGAAATATCACAGAATAAACTAGTTTATATTTATTCTACCAATGCTGATAATAACAATACTGGTGGGTTTAGTGAAATGGGTAATATATTCAATTGCTATGTTTTTCCTATCATCGGAGATAGTCTAGAATTATTTTGGAACATGGATAAAAGAAACTGGTGCGTAAAAAAACACGGAGGTTATTTCATAAATTATAATATTCAATAATTAAAAAATATAAATTAAAATATTAAGCTATATTATAATATAAATGGCTAACTTTGCAAATGATGCTATTTTCAGTTTACCGACCATTACGGGTGATGGTCTTTTTGCGGTAAATGTAGTTGTCCCCAATGCACCACCGGGTACCGGTTTATTCGAACCAACCGTCGAACACCCATCGACATCATATAGCTACCCTCTTATGGACCCAGCAAAGCTTATAGGAACAGCGTCACATCCATATATGAATATTGCTCTTCCTGCATACATCTCAACACTTTACAATAATGTTTTTAACATAAATACGAATTTAACTAATGATATAATGGCTGAAGTAGATGATAATAGATCTTATCCTACAGCACACGCTGTCCAAAAATTTGTTGAAGCACAGATTTCTGGAACTCAGCTTATCAATGGTAATAACAACGTAAGTTTAGTAAATAAAACCACGACTACTACCCTTATACAAACCGCTGTTACTAGTGCTGTGAATTTTGAATATATATATAATAATGGCGGGGCAGAATCTATTTTAATATTTACAATGGATGACTCTGGCAATGCTACTTCAACCAGAAATGGTGCAGCTAAAACAGTCATGTTTTCGGCTCCTGGTTTCTTAAGAAACGCAGACCTGACCATTACCGGTAAAGTTGCGTTTCTTTATTCTGGTGATAAATCTAACTTTGTTTGGTTAGGACATCAATATAAATTCTATCAATTTGTGGCTGCTGGAGATTTCTTAGAATTTATTCAGTCATATGACACGGCTAATATAGGATGGGATTGGTTAGTTAAGAATTGTATGGGTGTTTTTTCGAATACTGTAACTCTAGCCAATGCGCAAGGAGGGGTGGCTGACATTGCTAGGGTTAATAATCTTACCACCCACATTCCTATAGGTCTCGACTTTAAGTGATAAATATAAATAATTAGTATAAATAACTAGTATAAATAATTAGTATAAAATTATATAATAATATATTGAATATTATTATAAAATATGAATAACATTGATTTGAATATAGATAATTATTCGTTTGTGGATATATTAAATTTATTTAAAATCGATAAAAATTTTACAGGCAGAGATTTAAAAATATGTAAAGAAGTAGTAGAAAAAATACATCCATCAAACTCGTCATTAAATATTTCATACTATGAGTTATTTAACAACGCATATAATATTCTGGAAAGAAAATACGATTCTATAATCATAGATGATAACAAAAATGTAAAACCATATATTTTTTATAATAAAGAAAATAAAGAAATAGCACCAAATAATTCGTGTTATACACCTCCGTCATTTAGCACAAGAATGGTAACGTTTCATACCGAAGATAGAGATATATTTAAATATCCTTCTGAGAATTTGTTTGAAGTGAATCTACCGTCTGTAATTAAAAATACAATGTCGATTGAATTATTTGATATTACTCTACCTACTTTTTATTATAATATATCCGAATATCTTCAAAATACGAAAATGTGGTTTAGTATACCATTTTATTTTACAGATCCAATAGAATTAACTATACCATCAGGTTACTATACGTATAGCGACCTTTCTACGGAATTGACGAAACAATTAAACGATGTTACAACATTAAAATTATTTAGTTTGGGTATTTATATATTGCCATCTACAAAATATACGTTTTTCAGTGTTACCTATAACGACATAGAAAGAAAATTCACATTTCATAATAGTCCATACACATTTAGTTTATGGTTTGATAAAAAATCAATATATTCTAATTGTTATTTTGATTCCTGGAAAATGTTGAATAATTGGGGGCTAGGATATAATCTAGGTTTTTTTAAAAATGTATATGAAGCCGAGTTGGATCCTATTAATCCAACTTTAAATATATTTATTGTCACATCTATAAATATAGCAGAAATAGATATATATAATACTATATATTTGGAAATAGACTCATTCAATTGGATAGATGAAATAAATCCTTATTCTATTTCTACGAACGATTATTATAATAATGATTTTAATGGTAATGTAAATAATTCATTTGCAAAATTAATATTATCAAATGTTTCAAAGTGTTATGTTCCTGTAAAAAAGTTTAAAAGAATATTACCCCATCTCGTAGAAAAAATCGGAAGATTGAAATTTAAATTCCGTTATCATAATGGAATTCTGGTAGATTTTAATCATCAACAATTTAATTTTTCGCTTAAATTTGAGTGTCGGTTTACATGTTCTACGTAATTATGATCACATGCACTAGAAAGAAAATTGAAACTATTTAATCTCTTTAATAAACACCATCATAAACAAGATAATACAAGACAATACACGATATAACAATGCCCGTATTTATGGCAGAAGTATTTACAATGATGGGAGCGTTTACAGTAATATTTGGAATCATGATTTGCTGTATTCGGAATGATACTAGCAACGATTCATATTCGCGTCAACTGAGGAGACTTCGCAAACATAAATGCAAGTGTCGCAAGTGTAAGCCGTAAGGTGAGTGAAGATATGTGAAGATATGTGAATATAGGCAAACGGAAAATTGAAATGCATTTAATCGTATAAATAGTAAGTAGAGAATTCAACATTCATCAAACAAAGCCAAATCATCAAATCATCAAATCATGTCGTTTTCATGCTACCATTCCGATGCATCATCATGCCCCACGACTCCTTCTTCCCAGGCATCAACACCGTCGACCAGGACTGAACGCGAAAATAAAGACGCGTATTATGCTTTACAGGCCGAGAACGAGCTTCTTCGCGACGAACTGGAGTCAATTACCGAGAAGTTGGAAGATCTGGAGAGAAAGATGGCCGCGAGTGCGATGAGTCAGCAAGAGAAACAAAGACAGTTCCCGAAGGAATGGATCAGAGAAAATCTGGAAGAAGCACAGCATCTCATTGACAATATTGTAGGCATCAAAGGAATCACGGAAGACCCACTCAAGGCGGCGATTAAGATGGGTATTTCGCAGCCCCAGCCCCAGCCCGAGCACAGCGTGCGTTATCATGAATACCATTCCCAAATGCCGCGCGTTTCCATATCCAGCTCGATTGTGCCATCCAATGAAGAGTTGTATGGGTATTAAGCAGTCGGACTCCAAACATGCAAAACATGCAAAACGATAGGTAAGTAGGTGTGTGCATATGAACTAACACTTTTTTTATGGCAAATACTTCAAAATATCATATACACATACACAAAATTGAAATATATTTATTTAAAATACATAAATATAAATCGCCTATATCATTTACAACACATACCGAACAATGTCTTCAAACACGTCCACGTCCACATCCACCCCTACACCCGCATCCAAATCCATTCGCGGAACATACATGTCTGTCAATGGCAGGAATATATATATTGAATCACACACCCTAGAAGACTGCCTTGTGAATTTTCAACCTGACGAGATGTCTCCCAAAATGTGTGAAAGATTAATCGAAGTCTTTTCGCCACCCAGTGCAACAACAACAGACGCTACACAAACCTATATATCTGTAGCATTTGACTACTATTCGGAAACCGCGTATAATAAAGAAAAGTATATTCTTTCAGGATTCTGGAATCCAACTACAAGCAGTTATGAGTTTGAATGAATAGAAGATTTTAAAAAACTAGAAAATTGAAATATTTTTATTCGCATAAATCGGATATAGCGAAAAGCAAGAACCGAACAAAGTCATCAATCAATGTCAGAGCATCAACAGAACGTGTCGCTATCAGGATTCGAAGGAGTGAAAGTAAGTAAGGGGTTTGTGAGAGGACTACAGGGACAAGTGTTTAAATTGGAACAAAACATGCAAGGACTGATTGCGCAACTGGAGCACGCGAATGCTCTTGCAACGGAGTTTCATGAAACGATCGTCATGTATCAGAGAAAATACGGTGAAGCTTTACACCAAATGGAAGAACTGAAATACGATCATGCCCACGATAAGGCAATATTGAATTACAATCTCGAAGCCGCGAACGAGGAAGTGGCATATGAAAAGGGACTGAATCAAGTCCGCTCCGAACAAATCGAACAACTGGAACGTCAAGTGGCTCAGTATGTGTGTGACATGACACAAACAATGCAAAGCCAAGCTACCACAGTTGCAAACACGGTTTTTGGCGAATATCTTGAGTATGACCAAGATCGCGAACAATTCTCACCTGTTTCAGTATCATCACCAACACCGAGGACGCCGAGGACGCCGAGGGCAAGGGCGCAAACACCATCACTTGACCCCGAGACACCTGACCCCGAGACACCCGTCCGAAAATTGTTTCATTTTCAATGCTCCCCAGCAATGGCGAGTTGCGATGGACTATATGCGCCATAGTGTCTGAACCCAAGTTATGATGATGCTGAAGGTGGATAAGATGAGCAAAATCAAGAACAATACATGGTGGTGCAGCACATAGAGGTAAGAGGGGTTTTACCAACCCTTTTTTTATATAACTCTAAAAATATATCAAGAAGGCAAAATACGAAGCTCAGCATAATATTGACTAACTTTATTACGAATAATGTAGACAGCAGATAGTGAAAGCAAAGAAATCTCAAGCGAACTTCGCACAATCATGGGGGTGTCGTTGGATTGAACACTATAATAAACCCACATACCTGATGAGAATATGCTAAGAATACAAAAAAGCAGAGATAAACTATTAGTGCTTTTATTTTTATATAACAAAAACATAAATATGAAGCGCCCAACAACAGACAAAGATGTTGCAGTATACGGAATGATTCGCAACTCTTCACTATTTTTATTCATGAATCTGATCTGATCTAAACTTATTAATAATTTAAACTAATATATAATATAAAATTGATTGTAAATATTTTTATATATTAAATTATATAAACCCCATCATCCACAACAACAACAACAACAACAATACCAATAATCATCAAATGTATACCGAAGTATTCAACGGCGACTATCATATAAGGTTAGGACAAAACCAACCAGAGAACGACAATATAGTTCGAACATCACCGCAATCAGCGCTCTGGTTTCACCTTAAAGATTTCCCAAGTGCACATGCCGTCGTGACAAATATAGTGAAACCGGGCAAATATGATAATGCTGTAATTATTCGCGCAGCGATTCTGGTAAAAGACAACGCAAAACAAGGAGTGAATAATTTACAGAGAGTGAGTGTAAATTATTTACCGATTAAGAACGTGAAACGCACGGAAATACTCGGACAAGTTTTCCTGACAAAGACGCCGAAAACGATTCAAGTATAAGCACGCGCATAGTCACCCCACCCCACCCCATCCCATCCAGCTACCCGCCCTACATGGGCATCATCAAACGCACATCGGGGGGAGAAGCAAAACTACCCTTGGGGCATACATTTACACTGGTCTTGTTACCGTTAAACCAGTTATCGAGCAGTTTTGCAGATGGCTGTGTAGGAGTGGCGAAACCGGCTTTAGAATGGACAGTATTTCCACCACTGAAGATGGTCTTGGTTGAGTTACCATTGAAACTGCCGTCCAAAAATTTGGGGAACATGGTGGAAGCCTGGTGATGAAAGAAGGAAGGCGCGGGAGAAGAAGAAGAGGGATTCAAAGACATTTTTATAATATTGTATAATATTTTTTATTTAATATTTTATTAAAATATTTTATTTAATAAAAAATATTTTAGTTAATCCTATTCCCTAAACCCCTAATATACCATATCAATTTATAACTATTAAAACAGGTCACTATTAACTTTTGTAGGCATACCGTGTCCAAATACTATCATGTATATCAATACAATAGCAGCTAAAACAATACTTCTATTTTCGGCTACAACCTGTCTTTGTTTTAGAACATAAACCATAAAAATGTATAGAATAACTCCGATTATTGCAGAATGTAACAACATAGTCAAACCACTTTCCATTTTACTTTATATATATATTAAAATAATATTTGTGTATTAAAATAAAGACAATATATAGAATAAATAAAACGATACTTGAAGTAATCGGTGCTATTTTTGGTATAGCAATAGCCGGTGCGTGTTATGGTAATAGAAAATAAATTATAACTGTTAGTATAACGCATAACCAACAGTTATAATTTTCGTTTTTATTTTGTTTTATTTTGTAAAAGTTGGTAAATCGGCAATGCAATGCAACGCAATACAAATAATAATTACCGGCGACCACTGAGAGGCAAGCCCATTCCGGCAGCCTCAGCACGAGTAAGAGCACCGGCATTGTTGGCAGCGACCTGTGCAGCATGTGTGGGGTTGGCAAGGTATCCATTGTTGTTCATTACATAACCATTGGAAACGTAATTCTTGGCACGAGGGCTTGCACTCTTAGAGGAAAAGGATCCACCAGCAGACACGTTAGCGTGAAGGACGGGGAGCTTTGCAGAAGCAGAAAAGGAGAGGTTCAAAGGCATTTTATAATATAATAATATATTTTATTTTTAATATGTTTTCTATTTTATGTTTTCTAAAATTGTAAAATTGAAAACTTTATAATATAAATGAAATACAGAAAATAAGGAACAGTAAAACAATATTATCTCACACCAAGAGCAATCAAATTCAAATATGGACACAAGAACAGATATCAATGGTTTTCCTGCAAAATACGTTCTTGCAAAAAACCCAAACGACCCTACAGGTGTATCATGTGTGCTTGCAAAAGTCCTTGATATTCCGGGTGTATCGGAAACGACACATCTCCGCACAAACCCAATCCGCATCCCGCATTCACATACTTCATACGATTTTAGTGAAACCCCGCTTCATTTATGTGACCCAAAAAATCTCGTTACACAATACCGCCGCAGTGACCCAAATTTAGCACATCGCACAATCGATATATCGAAACAAACATATACACATGAAGAGATGAAATGGTATGCCGATCCTGAATCGAAGATCCCCTCGCCAAAACGTCTAGTAATGATTTGGATGTTGCGCTGCTATTTGTGTGGCAATTTTCAGAAAACCGATGACGATATTTATTATGAGGGTGTAGGCGAACATACATTTGGTTACAGATATTGCACCGAATGCCGTCCTTATTTTATGGGCTCGTTGTATAAAGCTATTACGCCGATTATTAAGTTCCGCCGCAACTATGAGGCATGGGTTGCTTCGCGTGACACCACCACCCCGAAACCGTTTATCTGGGTAGCGCGAACACGTCGTGATAAAAACGGGAAACGTATTGTTGGAGGAAACACACCACACAGGTATACAAAATGGCGTATCTTAAATTGGGTGGCTCTCAAACACGAATTCCCGCGTATTTCGCCCCAAGATAACGAGACAGTTATTAGCGAGGAAGAGTTAAGCCTTGTTTGTGAACAAATCGAAGAGGTAGAGGTTGAAAATTTTGACCACGCAACGATTACCAAGTCAGTTCCATTGAGAGATATATATATCACCAATCTCGCGTTACTCACCGATCCCGCCGATTCCGAATACGATTCCGAATACGATCTCGAATACGACCCAAATAAGGACGATCCGCTCAACAAGTATAGCGATAAAGAACAGCGTGCCATGTTTAAAGCGGCATTTATTTGAAGACATATGCCCCTCCACATACCAAGGTAAGTAACATTTCTATTTCTATTTCTATTTTCCATTTTTATTTCTATGAACAGAAAATTGAAATGAATTTAATCAGTATATTCAAATGCAGTGCCCAATCAACACAACAAACGAATCCAATCCAATCAAAATGTCCACCGAAATTGCTCCCCAGTCCACCCACCAGTCAGAAGGCTTGTCGTTCGAAGTCCGTGAGAAAGATCGTGAATGCAGCGACAATCAAACCAGCTCCGCATACAGTGGTGATGATGTTTACACACCCGGATCTCCTGTCTCTCCTGCATCTCCTCTCCAGTGCGATGGCGATGGTTACGGTGTTCTCATGCGCAGTCAATCGGCTGCTGAGACTGATCCAGCACCGGAAAACGAAGAAGTCCCCGCCGCCGCCGCCCCCAAAGACGCCAACATCAGCCGCATCCAACTGGGCGATAATCCCGAAACAGTTGCTCTCTTACATTTCCTCGCAGGACAAGGCATTGACACGACCAAATTCGTTACGGAGCACCTCATGAAATACGGTAGTCGAATCCGTGTTGCTCAAACCGATGACGGAAAAATCATCGGCTGCCTCATCTTCGACAATGAGACGGACCAGTCGACGCTTGGAGGCATGTCGCACGAAGAAGTCAAGAAGAGCGTCGGGCCTTTCATCTACATGCAGATTCTCATCGTTACGCCCGAGCATGCCATTGATGCTGACAAACATTGGAAAGAGCGCCTGCTTATGTCATTCATGGAGTGTGTCGTCAAAAACGGCAAGATCGCAATCATTCGCGCTGATGCAGACAATCACGACGACATCAAGATCTACCAGTCATGCGGATTCTTCACGATGGAAGACATGAGTATCCCATCCTACACATCGACCAAGGACAACATGGAAGTGCTGGCCTACACGCCAATGGGACTTGAAGGCACAGCGCAAATCTTCAAGAAGTTCCATGACATGGGTGCGCGATTCTAAGCGAACGAGCAAGTGAACAAACACCTAAGTAAGGTATATAAATGGGTCACAAACTATATAAAATAGGTAAGCAAGGTAAGTAAATTGTTATAACACTGTGCGGTATATTCTCTAACATTTTTTTACTTAAACTTTTTATATATAATAAATATATTTTTATTATATATATATATATCGTTTTATATGAATTCAAACAATAATTTGCAATTAATTTCAGGAATAAAATTACAATTAACGTATGGATCTCCACCAAATGTAAAAACTGTTTATCAAAATATACATTCAAGTGATTTAAAAATAGGTGAAAATAACATACAGATAACAAAACCGAAAATACTTAAAATATTTAGACATTTAAATTCTTCCACAATATTTCATTCATCTATAATTACTACATATGGTGGTTTAAGTAAGGTTACAGTAATTGGACCTGATTATATTCCGCCACTTAATCCTAATCCCCAATACTCAGATTCCGATAGCTCTGTATCTGAATCTGAATCTGAAACCTACTGTTCAGATGATAATTGCGATGACAGCTCTGACAGTTCAGATAGCTCTGACAGCTCAAATAGCTCTGATGACAGCTCCGACAGCTCAAATAGCTCAGACAGCTCAAATAGCTCTGACAGCTCAAATAGCTCTGACAGCTCAAATAGCTCTGACAGCTCTGACAGCTCTGATAGCTCAAATAGCTCTGACAGCTCTGATGACAGCTCTGACAGCTCAAATAGCTCTGATGACAGCTCTGACAGTTCCGATAGTTCAGATAGCACTGACAGCTCAAATAGCTCCGACAGCTCAAATAGCTCTGATGACAGCTCTGACAGCTCTGATAGTTCCGACAGCTCAAATAGCTCTGATGACAGCTCTGACAGCTCTGATAGTTCCGACAGCTCAAATAGCTCTGACAGCTCCGATAGCTCTGACAGCTCCGATAGTTCAGATAGCACTGACAGCTCCGATAGCTCTGACAGCTCCGATAGTTCAGATAGCACTGACAGCTCTGACAGCTCTGACAGCTCCGATAGTTCAGATAGCACTGACAGCTCCGATAGCTCTGACAGCTCCGATAGCACTGACAGCTCCGATAGTTCAAATAGCTCTGATGACAGCTCTGATAGTTCCTACAGCTCTGACAGCTCAGACAGCTCTGATAGCTCAAATAGCTCTGATAGCTCAAATAGCTCTGATGACAGCTCTGACAGCTCCGACAGCTCAGACAGCTCTGATAGCTCAAATAGCACTGACAGCTCAAATAGCTCCGACAGCTCCGATAGTTCAGACAGCTCAAATAGCTATGATAGCTCCGATAGCTCAGATAGCACTGACAGCTCAAATAGCTGTGACAGCTCTGATAGTTCCGACAGTTCTGACAGCTCAGACAGCTCTGACAGCTCAGACAGCTCCGACAGCTCAGACAGCTCTGATAGCTCAAATAGCTCTGACAGTTCTGACAGCTCAGACAGCTCAGACAGCTCCGATAGTTTTCATTAAAATATAATATCTTTAGTAATATTTAAATTATATATTATTAATTTTTTTATACTTATATAATATAATTTGTAATGAAATTATTTTATAAATCATCTTTACCTGATGTTTCTAGTTCGGGTAATAATTTTACCTGTTCTCTTTCAGATCCTACCGCCGAACTTCGTATTACATTAAGACCTATATTGGACAAAACATTACTAAATACTGTTCCTAATGCTAAAATTCTGTATGACAGTAAAAAAATACCTGCAAATAATAGTGCTGTTTCAGGAATTAGCGATGTTTATGCTTATCAAACATTTACAATTAATGTAGATGGCGATTCTATTCAATGTTCGGCTTTGTTTTTAAATTCAGGAACATTGGGAGTTATCTCTAGTGTTCCTACAGTAGAATTTGCGATTAACCATGCAACCGGCAGGTTTAGAAAAATAAAAAGAGTTGTTATTTTTCACGACAATGAAGGAACCGCATTGTGGAATCCCAATGGTGTTAAATTTGCTCGTAAAATTAAGTTTTATAAACATTAATGACTCTCATAATAGTGTAAATATGGGAACAGACAGCTTTTATTAGAATATAATATCCTTATTTAACCCTTACAGCGTTTTGACACCTCCTGGAGGTGTCAAAACGCTGTAAGGGTTAAATTAATAATATATTTACTTAAATAATATATTTACTTAAATAATATATTTACTTAAATAATATATTTACTTAAATAATATATACAATAATGAACACTGTAACTAATCCACTTCCTATCGGGGTTAGAAAATTTTTGTTAGAAATTTTATTGAACAAAAAGTATGAGAGTGATGAAGAATTTCAAAAAATAACAAATGATCCCACGGAAATGAATAAAATACAAAATGATTTACAAACTGTTCCAAAGTCTGTCCATTGGGGTAGAATTACATGGACGTTTTTGCACGTAACGTCTTCAAAAATAAAAGATGAGTGTTTTGACTCATTTAAAAGCGAATACTTAAATATGTGTAAAAAAATATGTAAAGATGTGCCATGTAATGTATGTAAAAAGCATGCCAGTATTGTAATGGATAATATCAATTTTGAACTTATTAAAACAAAAAAAGATTTACAATCATTTTTTTATGACTTTCATAATAGTGTGAATATAGGAATAGACAAACCTATATTTCCTGAAGAGAATTTATCAAAGTATAACGAAATTAATACTGAAATTATGCTTACAGTTTTTAAAATTATAATGGAAAGGCTATTTAAAAAGGATATTTACGATGATTATAATGTATGGATTTCTGCAAATATAGATAAATTTAATTAACTATCATGACATAACATACCATAACATACACCTAAAAATATTTATAAAATTATAAAAATTTTATAAATAACATATATTCACAAGTATCTGTCAAAGACAAAATTGAAATGAAAATACAGTATAAATATAAATTAGCAATAACCCAATCACAACAAAATCGAAATCAATTCAAGAAACTATAATGGCAACCAATAATCAAAACCTCAATAACGAACAATCAATATCCGCCCCAATTCCCGAAAACAAAATTATATCTTTATCTGATCCAGTTATAGCCTCATCACCAGCCTCATCACCGACCCCAGTCATCAAAACCAAACAAAAAGAATGCCATATATGTTTTGAAAACTATAATAAATCCACACGCGTTCGTGTCACATGTCAATCGTGTGGATTCGAAGCGTGTCGCCAGTGTCACTCGACATTTATTCTGGACGCCACAAATCCTCTCCCCAATTGTATGCATTGTCATAAGGAAATGCAGCGTGAATTCCTTGTAGATAATTTCACGCTTAAATTTGTATCAAAAGATTGGAAGGAACATCGCGAGCGTGTTATGCTTCAGAAGGAACGTGCACTTCTACCTACTCGTCAGCCTGTTGCTGAAATGGTGAAACGCAAGAATGATCTTGCAAAAGAAAGCAATACGATTCTCGAACAAATCAATGCTCTTCGCACCCGTCATTATGCGACAATAACAGAAAAAAATCGTCTCGAACATCGTATTCGCGTTGGACCAGCAGCTGATGCAGCCCTCCCAGGCGCAGCCGCACGCCGCGAACATGCAGCATTTGTAAGACCGTGTCCCAATACTGAAGCAAATTGTCGCGGTTTTCTCAGCACACAATGGAAATGTAATTTGTGTGATATGTGGACATGCAAGGACTGTCATGAAATGAAAGGACTGACACAAGATACACCACATGAATGCAATCCTGATAATCTGGCATCGGCGAAACTGATCGACGCAGATACACGCGGCTGCCCAAAGTGTGGTGCACGTGTATATAAAATAAGCGGATGTAACCAAATGTTCTGCACTGCATGCAACGACTGTGCTTTCGACTGGGTAACAGGACGCGTTGAGACGGTTATTCATAACCCACATTACTACGAATTCCAGCGCCAGCTCAATGGCGGACATGTTCCTCGTGTTGTGGGTGATATTTTATGCGGACGCGAAGTTGATCAAGCGACTACCAACGCGATGCTAAGTCTCTTCCCCGATGAAGAAATCACGCGTAATATTATTGTATGGAGAAACGCCAACAAAGATTATATAAATGAAAGGCATGTGCCAACAGCTGTAGGGGGTGGTGCCGCCGCCGCAGCACCAGTTATACCACTTAGTGCCAAAGATAAATGGGATAGATTTTATGCAGACTGTATTGCAAATACGATTAGCGTAAATAACCCAATGGTGGAAAATGCTGGCAACAAACAACCATCTTCAAAAACATCAAAAATATCGAAAACACCGCACACAGATGATGTTAATATACTACGCGAAAAAATGCGCATTGAACGCATGATTCTATTCCGAAAACTACAGTTTCAAGAAATATGTCGCAATATTATTGAGATTCGTCTTGTTCTTCTACCGCAGTATCGTGTAGACCCTCTGCGCTACAATGAAGAATTGGGTGTGAAGTATTTGTTGGGTGAACTAAATGATCGTGATTTTGCGATAGCGCTACAGCGTGCCGACAAAAGGATGCAAAAGTCGCGCGATATTCAGAACATTCTCACAATGGTTCTAAATACATCTACGGATATTGTATTTCGTTTTGCCGACCATCTGAGACAAAGCGAGGCAACCAAGCGTCCTTACCAGGAAGTAACAGACCACGATTTTGAAATCTTGGACGAAATCCGTGAACTCTTTACCTACGCAAATAGATGTATGAATGTTGTCGCGCGGACTTATCAATCGAAAGTTACCGTCACACTTGGCAATACTCTTGAACCGAAATATTGGGATGATGATGGACGAGTTATCTATTCCAAAATGACGGAGTATAACCGCGCTGTTGGTGGCGGTGTATACGGCAATCCTCAGCGATATGGAAATGTTAATATATACGGAAATCGATAAACAAGATACAAGATACAAGATACAAGATACAAGATACAAGATACAAGATACAAGATACAAGATAAAATAACAACTATATTTGAATCATTTTTAATATTGAAATGATTCAAATACAAACAAATTCTATATTTTATCACAAATCTATAGTATTTCTTTTATATTTTGAATTTCGATTAATCTCACCCATCTGTTACGTCTCATGTTTTTATATGTCTTATAATCTAAAAATATAGGAATCTAAGAATCTTAGAAATGTATTCCATCATAATAAGGTTGAGGTGTAAATAGTCCTCCCTTTGCGCTGTTAAATGGGGAAGGATATGTATAATCAATACCATTACCGCATCCGAGTTGCCCAGAACAATCACGATTTTCATCATCTCCAAAGAAAATATTAATTATAGGATTCAACATAGATCCTAACCCAGATCCTAACCCAGATCCCGAACCCGCATCTGCTGCAGCTGTATCGTATTGTTTTTTTAAATCGTCCTTTTTATTTTTTATAGCATTTAGTATAGATAACGATTTCATATATTTATATTTAAGACTTGTATAATTATTGCAAATCTCCTTTGTTTTATGTTTTATGGTATACATCAAAGTATTCGCAGCTTCAGTATCTGTTTTTTCCTTTGGAGTAGAACCTGATTTTGAAGACTTCGCCTCTGCGGTAGCATAATCATCAATAGCCTTTTTCAGTTTTGTATTCATATCTTTACATTCTTTCTCTGCCTTTTCCATTTGGAGTTTATTCTGTTTCACGCTATCAGCTAAATCATTATATTCAGCAATCAGTTTATCAAGTTTTAGTTTAAATTCTGCTGCTGTTGCAGTTAGTTCTTGCATTTTTGCATTTTGAGATGCAGCACTAATGGAAACTGATTTAGAACTATCACCCGATTTTAATTCGTCTGTTTTTTTCGAATCTCTCGCATCTCCTGCATCTTTATCCTCGTTATATGATGAATGGCCACCACCACTACTACTACCACTACTTGCTCCATAACCAGCACCACCACCGCCAGCGCCAGCACCACTACCGCCACCACCGCCAGCACCAGCACCATATTCAAACCAGCTTGAAGCTGGACTTGTAATTTCTTTTATATTTATAAAATCCCACTGTTTCAACTCCTTATTCCATTTTTTCTCATACTCGAAATAACCATGCAATCCTATATCTGTTTTGCATACACTACAACCATCATACCCTGCAACTAGTCCATTGGGAGTTACTTTAGAAATGGGTTTACAAATTACTTTTGTTTTACCTACTTTACGGCATTTGTTTTCCAAGTATCCACCACCCTGTTCAAGTTGTAAAAAGTTAAGACATGTATCCTTCGTCGGTTTTTTGCATTTTTCTTTACACTGATCTGATGTGTATGTTTTATCTATTGTCCTGGTTATGGTAGGCTTCCATCCTATGGGAAAGCGTTTTACATATGTGTCACCAACGCAATCATTACAATCCGCATTTATTTTACAGTTATTTGGAGCCGATCCAAAATCACAAATCGGTTTACATGTGTAACCATTTTTCTTATCATATGAGCACCGTGAACTATTTCTCCTATCTGTAGGATCTGTAACAGCGATACAACCCGTCATACATGTCCCTCCCGTTTTTGGGGGTTCCCAACCTGGAGGACGGTCTCCTTTTGATGATTTGCAATAAGTAGCACGTGTCTTTCCATCATTATATTCACTACACTCTTGCAAACAATCTGTTCCGTTACCTACAAATGTTTTAGATGAATCCATCGGATAATACACTGCGCTACCATCCCCTGCAATTCCCTTAACGGGTGTATACTCATAGTAGTTATTAGTCCATTGAGATTTATTGCTATAAATTGTAGCAGGAATAGTCGTGTCGGGTTTAGTAATCATTGCACCTGTATTCTTATCTGTAGGAATACAAACCGGTTTGCAATTTGCAGATGGGTTCGGTCCAGCACAAGGATTTGCAGCAGTTGCACCATCACTAGTCGACAATTGTGTTAGCATGTTACTTGTGCTAATATAAACAGCCTGAGCGGTGGTAATGTTTGTTTTGGTAAAACCGGATGTATTCGACACGATTTCAACTTCATATTTGACATATGTAGTGGCGAGAGTAACAGATTTAATTTTATATTGAATAAATTTTCGCGATGCTACAACATCCGAATTATATAGAATAAAAAACTTGTCTTTTCTAGCGCAATATACGAGCGTAGATTCAACACTAACCGCAGGACTACTTGCATCTTTTTTCGATAAAATAAGATAGTCTTTTCCGCTTTCAGTTGCCCAGTATAATGAACCGTCTATGGGAGCAGCAGGCACTGCACCAGTATTCGCATTAAATTTAATTGTCGGACGCGGGCTTGCTTTACATGCTGTTAAGTTTGTTTTTATAGTTTGTGCTTCTGCTAGAGCTTCTAGCGACAATTTGAGCGCTTCTGTTAACTCGGTGGTTGTTGCTGGTGGTGTCGTTTTAGTAATAATAGCTTGTGCTGCTGCTGCTTTACTTTTTACATTAGCAAATAAGTCGTCAGTAGCGTCTGGCAAACCTTCTCTAAGTGGTGCAAAAAAACGAACAATTTTATCGAATAATCCTGAAATGCCCAAAATGCCCGATGATGACTCAAAACGATCAGGAGATAGTGCACCATAATTCCCGATAAAGGTTTCGGTATTGGCAACTGTTGAACTAGTAGATGCATTTAATGCCGCTATTTGCTGTGTAGCAATTGCGAGAGCATCATCAATATTTTTTTTAGTTTCCGCTTTCTTTTGTGCCAGTGATGAAGCAGCAGCTGCAGCAATCGCAGCATTTGCAGCCGATTTCGCATTATCAGCATCCGCTTTTGCTTTATCAGCCGCTGCTTTTGCATCAATGCATGATTGCAATGTAGCGGCACTATTTGCGGCTGTCGAAGCGGCAGTAGCAGCTGTTTTTGCATCATTTGCTGCCTTTTTCGCATCCATTTCAGGCTGACTGCTACCACCACCATTTGCTACAGATACGGCAGCATCTGCTGCGATAATTGCTGCACTTGCTGCTGCTTTCGCTTCTACTGAAGCCGCCACTCTTTTGGCTTCTGCTGATTGTGCCGCCGCTGCTGCTTGTCGTTGTCTTTCGGCTTCTGCTGCTTGTGCCGCCGCTGCTGCTTGTCGTTGTCTTTCGGCTTCTGCTGCTTGTGCCGCCGCCGCTGCTTGTCGTTGTCTTTCGGCTTCTGCTGCTTGTGCCGCCGCCGCTGCTTGTCGTTGTCGCTCCGCTTCTGCCAATCGTTGTCGCTCCGCTTCTGCTACTGCTGCTGCTGCTTCTGCTGCTGCTGATGCTGCTGCCTGTTTCTGTGCTCTGATGTTTGCAGTAGATTCAGGTGGAGAAATATAACTAGATGGATGAAATTTTAATCCAAGACAATTTACTTTAACAGAATCATCACCATAATTATTTATAATTCTAATTACAAAACTCGAATACGACCTTGACTCGAAACTATAATATGTTGGGTTGTCCATTGAACAAGTTTGTGGCACAATAAAATTCGTTAGTCGAAAGATTCCATTTTCTGAACTACGCCATCCTTGCGATCCTACTGGAAATATTGATTCAGGAACATTAATATTTCCAGTAGGATTGTATGTGATAAATTCTAAACTCTTATCTGCTCCGTATACTCGGACCTCTTGTGCATTATGTTTATAACTTAAATCTGCTACACCAGATGCTACACCATACCATGTAATACCATGTAATGCTGCCTTTTTGGGAATAGTAATTGTAATAATTACTTCAGTATTTCCCCGAAATCCTGCTATACGTGGACCTGTTGTACCTTGAGAATCTAGCAAACATGAACGTGGCGTGCATGTCGGTTCAGATGTTATTAAAGATGCCAACCCTTCATTACCATATGTAGATATATTTGAATATAACCCCCATCCATCTAAATTAAATGCAGTTTTAGTTGTATCTGATCCAAATTCAGCAAAAAAGTTAGGAATTTGATCATAACTTATACTTAATCCCTCTTTAAATCCCTCTTTTACTATATTCCTTTTATTCATTGCACCATTTTTAACATTACTAAATCCGTAGTTATAGATAAGTATTATACAGATTATTATTAATACTAATAAAAAAATACTAATAAAATTTGATTTATAATAATTCATATGATATACCTACAATAATATTTATACTTATATTTACAAGATAATAAAATTACAAACATAAAACAAAGAACATAAAAGGAACAACATAAAAATCAATAATATATTTAAATCTATTTTCCTATTATCTCACCCTTCTATTGCTTCTCTTACTTTAATGCTTCTCATATTCTCATCCCTCAATCGCATCTAACAATCTTCATATTCTCTTCAGCACGGTCAATACATAATCTGGCCATCTCGCTAAACCAATCTTGTTTTGTTTCAAACACTTTGTCATTCCAAACAATTTTCTGGGTTTGGGACTGGGTTGACTGTCCCGTTTTCTTATCGAAAACAAATGTCGTCGTTAGTTGCACCGAATGTTGTGCAAAGAATAGCTCACCCGTTCGTGAACGATAAATGATTTTCCCTAATTTTGGGTTAATAACTTTCGCCCCCTTTGATTCTTCTTCTTTTTTCATCTCTTCTTTTTCTTTTTCCGAATTTTCACATTTCTCTCGCATCTGTTGCTTCTCACGCATATCGCGATGAGTAGCAATCATGGTATTGATGTGATCGGTTTGCTCATTGATTGCATCGATACGAGAATTAATGATATTGGATTGATAATCATTGAATCCTTCACCTCCTTCACCTCCTTCACCTCCGTTGTTGCTATCCATAGTCGACTGTTGTTTTTCATATTTTTTTTCTCCGAGAGCGGATGCTGGCCGCTTATAAATGATTTGTTGTCTTTCCTTGTAGCCGCCACCGTCACCGCCACAACCATAACGATATTTGTATCGATCTCCAGACGAAGCCGTAGGCATATTGATTGACAACTCGGCGATAATTCTTACCATTTTTTGTTTTTGATTATAAAGATGCGTTGATATGTTGATGAGGATATATGTCCTTTCTTTTTTGTTTATAAATAATACTATTTTTATAACTTCAATTTTCTATATGGTTATATAGTCTATTTGTATAAATAGAAAATTGAAGTTATAAAAATGCTTATAATATGAAATAAGCATAAGCATAAGCAATACATAACGCTACCAAGAAATATGACAACAAAAGCAGCAGGACAATTAAATACTCCGAATCTATCCCCAAACATGACCCATGTCGAACAGTTGCCACCTTTATATGGTATTGAAAAAAACGGAAAAATCAAGACATGGATTGCGAATATATATTTGAAGGGTGTGAATCCCGCTAAAGACTATGCATTTGCTACGATTGAGCACGGGCAACAAGATGGCAAAAAACAGCTTACGGTGCGTGAGTATACGGAAGGCAAAAATATCGGAAAGAAGAACGAGACGACGCCGTTGCAGCAATGTATCGCCGAAACAAAAAAGAAGTGGCTTGACAAAAAGGAAAAAGAATCGTATCAAGAGACGATGCCCACACCGATGCCTCAACAAGAGCAAGGCAAAGTCCACACTCAACCTCAAACCCCACAACAGAATGTCGCCAAGAAATATTTCCCAATGCTCGCACAGACATTTGACCCCAAATCAAAGACGGCAAAAAAGAACACAATCGAATTCCCATGTTTTGTCCAACCCAAGCTAGACGGATTGAGATGTGTGATATATCGCGACCCAGTCACAGGCGAAATTCGTCGCCAATCTCGCACAGGCACTTATTTCGACACCATGTCCCATATTGCTGAATCTCTTACACCCCTATTTGCAAGATTCCCTGCAGCGATCCTTGATGGTGAATTATATACAACCAAATTTCCGTTTGAAGAATTGGCAGGGCTAATCAAGACGAAGAAGTTGACACCCGAAGACTATGAAAAACTTTGCGTAATTGAGTATCATATTTACGACATTGTGGATGAAACCATGCCATATCATACGCGACACGATAGCATCAAAAAGATGTTTGCACAAGTCGCGGCATCGACAGCATCATCGCCTCACGTGCTGCCGCCATATATTCGCCTTGTCGAAACGACCGAGGTGAAAACAAAGGCTGAATTCAAGGCTGAATTTGGTAGGTTTATTGAGGAAGGATATGAAGGGATCATGTTGCGAAACAAGATGGGAATGTATAGATGCAATTATAGAAGCCATGATTTGCAGAAGTATAAAGAATTTATGGAAGAAGAATTTAAAATTATCGGATTTACACAGGGTGAGGGGCGGGACAAGGGGACGGTTATTTGGATATGCGAGACGAAAGAGGGAAATGAATTCAGGGTGCGTCCACGCGGGACGATAGAAAGCCGACGCAAACTGTATCAGACGGGGGAAAAATTTGTAGGCAAAATGCTTACGGTTATTTTCCAAGAACTTACAGAGGAAGGAAAGCCGAGGTTTCCAGTTGGAAAGGACATTCGTGAGAATTATTAGGTAGATATAGTTCGTATTTAGAAAATTCAAGGATTAATACAATAATATAGTAATACAAATATACCAAATATAATATTAGTAAAATATATAACCATTTTTATTTTATTGAAACATGACACGAACCAGAACAAGAAAACATCATCGTCATAGTAAATATTGCAAATGTAAATACTGTGCTAGAAAATCAAAATCAAAATCCTCAAAACGATCACATAAAAAGTATACACGTTCTCGTGCAAGACGAGGGGGGACTCAAACCGCAGTTGGGGGGGATATGACATATAAAAACGGACAATGGAGTTCGTTGAATCCCGTCTTGGGGAGAAGTTGATGAATGACAATATACAAGATACAATATACAAGATGTTTTAAACATGAGACGTAAGAGAAGCGTGAGATTGGTGTTAATTCATAATTCATAAATCAATAATAAGAAACAACAACAAAATAATAAAACAACAAAAATAACATATTTTATTCAAATAATAAAATATGTTTAAAATATAACAATAATACTATATAAATGAAAACATTATTACCCATTACACAAGTAGTATCTACAAAATGTGGTGGATATGGTGCATGGATGGATAACCCATTAAGCTCACCAGCTCCTGGTTCTGGTTCATGGCGAGGGTTTCAAATGGGTGGAAGTAGAAAACGCAGACATAAACGTGGATACAATCGTAGATACAAAAAGTATACACACAATCGTAATACAAGAAAAAAAACAAAAAAACATATATATATAAATTAAATATAGTAAGCGTTGATACAAATTTACCATATATATCGAGATCATAAATAATGTTACTTAAATAACAAAAATCTAATTAAACCCTTGCCTATAATTTCTATAATTTATTCTAGTGCGACCATTACGCGATTTACCAGTGTGTCTCTTATTTTCTAAATTAGAAAGAATTAAATTAATTTTATCAAAATTTTGATATTTTTTATTAAATGTAGACTTCTCTCGATTATCATCTTCTTCATCATTATGCAAATATAATCCCATATGCGATTTTACATGGGAATGTATATTTTTTTTAGTTTTATTTAATTTACGATGATGTATATTCTGTTTTGCATTATGTCGTCTAGATTTATATTTTATAATCATAACACAAATTTATTATAATCCGATCTTTATATATTATAACATTATTATTATTATTATTTAATGTTGTTATGAAAAATATTAAATAATACCGAATAGTACTGGATAGTATTGAATAACGTCAAACATAAAGCCTAAAACATAAACTAAAATGGTTTATAATTTTGAAGTAGGTTTGGGATTAAGTATATGTATAGGTTTTATTATAGTAATCGGAAAATTGAAGTTGAAAAACTACTCAATTAAGAATGCAGAGAACGGAATACAAGCTATTCAAAGTCATCAACTTTTCGAAAAAGAAACAATGTCAATGTCATCATCATCATCATCTACGTCGAGAAGAACTAACCCCCTTATGCGTATTATCCAAGGATTTACAGGTGCCGGGAATGCTACACAATGCGATCAATCGCAGGATATGGAGGGAGAAGAATTCGGAAGACAAGGGATACACGCCCTTGCACACCAGAAGTCGAAACAGAAACCGGTCACCGTGGACATGGGGAGTCAGGTATGTCAAGAAGTATTCCATTCATTGAATGCAAATTCTAAAGGTGAAGGAGTGACGGAATCGGCGACAAATACTGACGCCAAAGACAAAGAATCCGACTTGTCGGCACAATACACGTGCGCAATATGCCTCGACGTGCTGTGTCTCGGAAATACAAATATGACAACGACAGGTTGCGGACACACGTTTCATTTAAGTTGCTTGCTCAAAAGCCTGTGCACAAAAAATCTCTGCCCCATGTGTCGCGGAGAGTTGGAAGAGACACGCCCGAAACCCCAGGCATCCAATACTCTCACACCTGTGAGTGCTGAACAAATTATCGTTGAAGAAATATCGTATTTCCCAAATGCTGCACATGCACAGAGCATAACACAGTCGAGCCACCCGAAGCGTCGTCTCAAAGAATTATTGCGTGTTTTCGGATTTACACTTTTGCGAACTGTAGCCGAATATGTGCACGACGGAAATATGCCAGTGGGCTGGTATGATGATGGTGATAGCGAGGATAGCGATGAAAGCGACAATGAGGAAGGGGAGACAGATGACAACGACAACGACAACGACGAGGAACAAGACGACAACGACAACGACAGCGTCAACGATGATGACAACGACGAGGATTTCAATGAAGCAGGTTTTGTATTGGATACACGTGGACGACGACCGGCGAGCCCAATTGTTGGAGATTTGCGTGAAAATATTGGTGGTGGAGAATCATAACTGATATACGTGTTTTATTGCGAATGGTGTGTATGTGTGTGTGTATGTGTGTTGTTGTAAAATAAATAAATAGTAAAAACTTTTTATTTATTTTTTATTAACTAAAAGAAATATTAAATACATATCAAATACATATCAACAACCATTTTAGTTCAAAGTAAAATTTACATAGTAGTTGCCATTATTGCTTGTGATAGATACCGCGCTTGCAACAGGGGGCATTACATATTCAAAAGAACCAACCATTATATCAGTTCCGCGCCTTGAAGTAAGGATTGCCATTACATTTACAAGGTTTGAAGGATCGGTTATAAACCCGGAGCTGAGAGGGAATGTTAAAGATGACAAACTAAATCCGTTGGGATTGGGGTTAGGGGGAGTTGAATTTCCAGAAGGTTGGGAACCGATAGTCAATATATATGGGTTGGCAGCGGAAGAACTAAATCCGGTAGGAGATTCGTTGAGAGGGGTTGCACTGTATGGTGTTCCAGCAACCAGATTGCCACTAGCATCACCTACATTATTCACAAAAGAAAATGGGTTAGATGAAGAGGGAGATGCAGGAAATTGGAGAAGAACTTCAGAACCACCAGGATTAGAATCAGTTCCATCTTGAGTAAGAACAAGAACAAGAGAAATAAATCCTTCAGCTTCAAGACCTTTTGCATCCAAATTCAACAATAAAGAAGGAGATGATGTAGCACCATTTATTAATACAGTAGATGAAGCAGAACTGAGTGATACATTAGGAACCGTTGATACGGTATATTGTTTAGAAGGACCATTCACGAGGCTGGTGGGAGAACTTCCAGCGGCGACGTTGCTGGAGTTAAGAATATAAGATACTTTTGCAGAAACAGACATAACCAAGTTAAGAGTTTTACCGATACTAAAATTAGAACCAAGAGCAGAAAGAGTATATATTTTAGGACTCTGTTCAACGCGAGTAGCACCAACAGAATACGCGACGAGGGGGGACGAAGATACAGTGTCTATCATATAACGACTTACGATAATAGCATCGCCGGTAACTGATTCATTAACCCATGATGTCTTTAGCGAAGCAACACCACTTGGAACGTTTACAGCAATTTGCATACTTGAAGGATCAACAATTGAGGAACTGAATACCAGGTTATCTGTAACCGATAAATGTCCTTTAAAAATTGTTGCAATGATAACAGTATAATTGGCGACACTAGTATCACTAATCGGTAGGACAGCTGTTAGTAAACTGGAGCCAGTGGTAGGAATGTTGATAAGATTTCCATTTCCATCCACATAACTAGATAAAGTGACTTTATACGTAAAATCGTGAGTAATATCTCCAGTCCATTCAACGCTAGTAGTATAAGAAGTAATATTACTGCCCGATATTATACCACCATTTAATACAATGCTAGAGCCACCTGCGCTAGGTGGGGACAATACAGGCACATTCCATACATAATAAGCAGAAGTAACTGTAAGTGCATGAAGAGCGTGGGTAACAGCACTTACTACATGTGCGTCTCTGAATGGAATGAATGTAATAGTAGCGGAATGATAATTATTCCATGCAGATATACTAGCAAGAGAAATTTCTTTATTTCCGGCTTGTGCTACAGTAAACGAACCGATTTGCATTGATGCGATATTAGAATCAGAAGAAGTAAAATTAACATGAATACCATCTATTCTATCAGTTGATAACTGATTAAAAGCAAGGTTGAACATTATACTTTTTTTCCCATTATCATTAATAGTATTATAAGAAATCGCCCCATTTCCATTCAGGGTGGGAGTTGATCCGCTAAGATTAGACACCAAAGATATAGTGTAATCGGCACTGGTAGGCATATTAAGACAGTCAACCATGTATACACTGCTTACAGATCCAGGTTGAACAACACCAAAAGCATCAGTGTATGAATATTGCACAGTGTAACTAACTTGAGAACCAGGGGTTACCTCAATGCTAGTAGAAGCGTCGTTTGCCAATAAATTAAGAGTAGATCCCATAGCTGGACTGTAACCCCAGTTGATTATAGCACCTGCATAATAATTTGTTTGTGTATTATTCATGGGCAATACCAGTTGTAATCCTGAGTTATTGAAAGTCATGTAGGGCTCATTTGCAGCACCGGCAACCCAAGAGTATACAACAGGAACGTTGTTGGCAGTCAGAGATGAAGGCAAGTATACAAATGAGGTTAAGGTCCATTCAGTAGGACCAGGATACAAATGATCAACCTCAGATACAACATTATCATCACGGTATGGTTTAAAAGTTACAGTATATGCAGCACTAGGCGTTAATGATAATGCGTTCATACTGTTAGATAAAAGAGTTACAACATTTTGCATAGTAGCATAGCTTGATGCAGCATAGTTGGCAACTTGTATCAAAGAACCAGTATTATCGGTAACAAATAAATCAACACCATCGATGCGTCTAGTAGCGTAAGCGCTAACAATAGTGAGATCAAATACAAAACTATTAGCAACGTTATCGTATAAGTATAAAATGCCAGCAGAATTGTTTGCAAGAGTATTGGCAACGGTATAATCGGCATTGTAAGGCATACCTTTAGATATCGCTGAGTAAGAACTGCTTGTTTTACTAGATAAATAATTTCCAAGACTATTGTCATTGAGATTGTTATAAAGTTTCGCAACAGTATAATTCATTGTTGTGCCAACTTCAACGGGTATACGAAGATTATCGACTGACAAATAAGTAGTTACATCGCCATAATATCCAAGTGCGGGATTTGTGGATTTTATAGTAGCACCGGCAAGATAAATTGAATCTTCGCTAGTTTTCAATGGGAAAGAAAGAGTTAAACCAAAGTTCATATAAGATGTAAATGGACTATTATTAACAACTCCATCCAAACCTGCTGCGTCCAAATTAAAATTAAAGTCACCAGCGGATACTTGAGATGCATTTGACGATGTTTGAATAGAAGCTAAATTAATTTTCTCGTTCATAAAATTGGAATTAACATTAGAATAAGATGGTGAATAATTGCATTTAACACAACGGTGAGCTGGTATATTATACGGTATGTCAGCGAGAAGAGAACCGGTATAAAGGAGCATAAGTCCTTCCATGCTTGGGTCAGAAACAGATCTTTCCGGAGCAGGAGCAAACAATGCTTTAGACTTATACCACGATGCTTTGTTAGGTGTAATAGTATCAACATTGGTATATATCACAAATAAAGGAAGCTGGACAGAATTGGCATTATTGTAAATTAAAGCATAAACTCCAAACCCACTTCCAGACAAGTCATTCAATGTAACATTGGTGGATACGGTAGGCGAAACAATATTCTTACTCCAGAAATACAAATTCACTTTAGGAACGACACCATTTACAGCGGCGGGATTTTTTATACTCCATCCATGTTTGTTGCTTGAAATCATAGGCAAATTTGAATCGGCGACTACACTCACCAGAGGAAAATTATATAAGATGTCATTCTGGGTTACAGGCACGGTATTATAAGAGAGATCTAAAAATGTTTCAAGTGGGTTTATAAACGGTTCAAGTAGAGTATTGTTGGGCACAGACCATGAATACTCGTGGGGTCTATCAACAATAAACAATGAGTCGGTTTTGTAAGTAGAAATTTTAGGGGTATAGTAAGAATCGATTTGTGTTACAATAGCCACGCGAAAATATACTTGTTCATTTTCGGATTCGTTAAAAATAGAACCAATATCGGGTAAATAAAAATATAACGGTGGTTGAGATGTTCCCAAGCCACCCAAACTAGCAGGTAAGCTGAAAAGTCCATCAGTTATGTCAACTACGGTTACACCAACAACTTCGGAAGATGCTTTGCGAATATTAGCATTTACATCACCACCCATAGAAGCCGGTTGTGTAATAGAACCTCTAGCGACACTATTCCAGTCACCGTTAACTCCTACACGGTATTCTACTTTAAACTGTGTTCCTGCACTTTGGACATCTAAATCGTCTGTTCCTGCAACGCCGAACTGATTAGACTTTCTACAAGAAAGAACTACGCCGGTTTTGGGCATACTATCGGCGGATATAGTTTCAGGAAGATATAATGACATAGCTTCCCATGCATTATATGCATTTAAATCAAGCACGGGATCAACAGTTTGACTAAATTTAGCATTTTGATAAACTACGCTTCTTGATGTCGCCTCAGTCATATACAAAGGATTAACTGGACTTGATGGTGTCGGGGGCACCCAGTTAACGGTAACTGTTAAATCGTATGTAACTCCGTTTTGCAAATCGTAAGATACATTCTTAGACATGTCATATAATGAAATATCATAAGAGGGGTTCAACCCACCATCGGTAGTAGGAAGATAAGCCATAGTGTGTTCAAAATGTTCACCTGCTCTTGGTCCTTCGGTAAGAACAAGTTTAAATGTGACAGTATCGGGGGTGTATATTCCCCAATATGCGCCAGTGTCCGGAGCATTGAGATAGGATTGAAGTATAACAGACATAAGAGGCTGATTTAGTGCAGAATTGTCTGCGGATTCACCGTATGGGGCGGTAGCATCCAAACAACTTATGTCAACTATAGTTACCAGGGACAAATTCCATACTTTGACTCCTTGTTTCACAGCGGGATCAACATATACACCATTTCCATATGATGATGAGACGGTTGTAACATAACCTGTGTTAGGTTTAAATGAATAGTCAAGATCCGGAATGTTCGAAGTTTTAATAACATAATATCCCGTATTTGTGTCGATGCTTGCAGCTGTGTATTGCCCGGTGGGTAGAGGAGCATTAGTTAAAGGTGACAACACAGATTCAATCGGAACAACGATACCTCTTCCCGCACTATCCATAATAAGATGTGCGCTAAAAGTTTCATCGGTATCACCACTTACGTCTATTTCATCAAATGTCATTGTAATTACATAAGGTAACTGATTATAAGCAGGAGCAGGGAGTGAAACCAAAGGAGTGTTTTGAAATAATAAATCACTGATAAAGAAATCGGTAGAACCATTAACTTGTGTAATATTATAAGGAGTAATTGTTGGAACATCAGAATAATATGTAACGGTAAATGGGCAAAAATAATCTATCCCATTTATGGTAAGTGATACTTTAACAACATAAGATTTACCATCAGTAAAATCATACCATACATTATTATCATTGGAATGATTTTTTTGCAAATTATCTATAATTTTAGCATCCTCAGTAGTCAATCCTGTAATTGTTGTAGATAATGGAGCCTCGATTTGTTTTAAACCAAATTTAATTTGATTTCCAAAAATAAAATCGCTAATAGGTGTAAGAGGTTGGCGGCCCATATTAACACCCGAATCGCTGACTATAACTGAACAAGCAATAGAATCCGCATTTGAGGGTGATATAGGTAATATACCACTAGTTGATGGATCGGTGTCTTGTATTTCAATTGAAAAATTATTCAAATAACTAAGAACGGTTGCTTTAAGACTTGTAGTTTGACTTTTATTCTTTGACAATACAAATATGTATACGTTCGGATCATATGGTGGATAAGGATTTGACATTGTATATTATAATATAATATAACATAAAAATATTAAAAAATAATATAATATAACATAAAAATATTAAAAAATAATATATAATAAAAATAAAATTCCTAAATATATTTATTTAAAATTAATATATATCATAAATTTTAAATAAATAAAAAACTATACGTATTCTGGTTAGTTCTAGATATTATAGTTAATACGTTTAACGTGTTTCAATAATTTATTTAAACGCAGAGGTTGTTTATTTACAGGAGCAGGAGCAGGAGCAGGAGCAGGAGCAGGAGCAGGGGCAGGAGCAGGAGCAGGAATGGGAGCAGGAGCTGACATGCGTATTTTTAATTGAATTGCATTATATAACTGAAGTTGTCTTAATGCATTCATATTAGAATTATGCGCATTAACTGCTGCTATTTTAGCCTGTTCTTGCTTTGAACGAATAGGGAATGAAAAATTCATTTGTATATTATATATTATATATTATATATTATATAATATTTTGCCCACAGAATATTTTATAATATAAACGCGATATTTATTAAATCACTAAATAAATTATTTGTTATATACACAAAAATATATAAATAACGTTTAATAATATACTGTATTAAATATTTATTATAATATACATACATATTAACATATACCGTTTATTTATAATGATTTATGCAATTGCTGATAAATTTGAAAACATAATAACATCATTATTAGACAAACAAACTAAAGACAGAATAGAAAATACTAAAACTGTTAACATAAATACGAATACAAATACATTTACAAATATTACAATAAAATCAAATACATAAAATTATGCAACACCATAATAATCGGTATATAAACGCATTAAAAACATAAATATACATGAACTATATTATAATAACTAACAAAATTATTATAATATTTTAATATAATATTTTAATATAATATAACACGGTATATTAACAAACCATGGTATGTGCTGCTAGTTGTGCAATTGCTACAGTTTTCATTGTAGCAATGATTTTTACAATGTATGGTTCAGATAAAACAGATGCGATTCAAAATTTCAAACGTATTTTGACCCCTCAACAGAATGACATATATGCTAAAATAACAAATGAACGCAGACGTATATATTTCATAGGATTTGTTTTAGGGTTAATACTATCGTTTATATTTTTGTTATGGAATCATATGTCACCAAGTGGCTCACGTCGTGTTAGTCAGTGTTCTACGATATGTATCGTAGGTGCAATAACATTGACAACCAATTACTTCTACTACATGTTGTCTCCTAAAAGTGACTGGATGATTCTTCATATTGAGGGTGATGCACAAAAGAAAGCATGGCTACATATATATAAAAAGATGCAATATAATTACCACATTGGTGCTTTGCTTGGTTTAGCCGGTGCACTGTTTATTGGTAATATGTTTTGTAAGTAAATTATTCATTCATCGCCCATTTCCCATCGCTGCCTTATCGTGTTCACAAATTATCCCGAATATAATTAGCAGCTTGATTTTTTGCCATATTACTATAATAGTATTCCAAACGTTCGCGCAACCCTGTATCCGATTCACCTGCTAATCGTTCATCAGATAAGTCCTGATTTCTACCCATATTAGTTTCCCACGCATCTCTAAATTTTCGCAAATTATGTATCATTTCTTTACGAGACATGTTACGCAATGGTTTAGGTAATGGTTTCCACATACCTTTGTAATCGGTTACTGGTTTCTCTATTTGTGTTGCGATCATTTTCTTTGCTTTTCTTTTTTTAGTAGCAGGGAGTAAAAATGAAATTTGTGCTAAATCGGTCGTTGATATTGCTTGACCACGAATATCGAATATTAGTAAAGCAAGCTGGCCCTTTGACTTACCCGAGCTCAAAACCCTATATTTTTTGGCAAGTTTTTTAAGTTCAGCGATTGAGATACCTTCCTTTTTTGGTTGTATATTTACAGATTGTTTTTTAACCGTTTTATTATGTTTTGGTGCGAGCGCACCCGAAGCCCCAGAAGCTCCCTGAATTTTAGCCCACCTATGAACACCAGCAGCAGTCGCAACAATCTTCCACATATTTCCATCATTGCCTTTTTTTATAGTTCCAACGCTAAACTTAGTTGCGCTTTCTGATGGACTTTTGCGAACCTTTTTGGTTTTTGACATTTAATTATTTATGTCGCGTAATTATATTTAAGTCAATAATATATTTCCGCAAACTGCGTTTAAACGTATAATAATCGGGATCATCTGTATATGTAACATTCGCCAAGTATATAATATTCTGGTAAAATTGTGAGCAATCATATAAAGATGGCGGCATCGAAGGTGTCAAACATACGCTATCATATATGGAACAAATTGTGGCATACGAATCTTCATGATTTTTTGTAAATTCTCCTTCATATAAAGATACCGATAAATAGTTCATAAAATTCGCCATAAGTTGCACGATTTCGTGGACATCCGATGGTGTAGGTATATTTTGCGATAGTTGTTCATCCAAGATTTGTTCATCAAATATTTGTTCGTCCATTATATGTATAATTCTTAGTATATTACATTGAGCGTTTTAAGTGAGTTTATTTATATAATATTATATTCGCTAAAACTACTTAAATACATACAACTATATGTATATGTGAATGAGTAGTTTGCGAAGGAAATACTCATCCACACTAATCCTTATACTACCGGTGTGGCGCAGAGGAAGCGCGCGGGGCTCATAACTCCGAGGACACCTGATCGAAACGGGTCACCGGTATTATCATCAAATCGCACCAGTGTTACAGACACTTAGAGCACCCAGGACCAGAAACACAATACCGGTGTAGCTCAGCGGCAGAGCGTCTCAAAACATCGTTCGCTCCCTTCTTGACTTTATAGTCTGTTTTGCGGATGGTTATCGCCTTATAAGCGGAAGGTCATAGGATCGAAACCTATCGCCGGTATCATTCCTCTTTGGTTGTTTTACAGAAACAGCCCTTGCGTCATAAACGCCACACAATTCTTATACCGCCTTAGCTCAGGGGGCAGAGCGCAGGGCTCATAACCCTGAGGTCGTCGGATCAAAACCCACAGGTGGTATTCTATCTTTTGCTCGTTAACGAAACGGTTCGTCATAGCTTAAGCGACGTAAAACAGCAACACACCAAATCTTTTTACCGGAATGGCGCAGGGGCAGCGCGCGGGGCTCATAACTCCGAGGTCACTCGATCGAAACGGGTTTCCGGTATTATTAATAACCATTTATATTTATAATAATAATAATAATAATAATAATAAAAATGACTTATTTTTTTTCTATATATATATTATAACGTAGAATAATAAAAATGAGCGTTCCTGTAGTTCCCGTAGATGATAATATAGATAGAGACTTTGATCAAGTCGTTAAAGGTGATGTCAAAATTAAAAAATTAAGTGATTTAGAGTATCAAATTACCTTTAGGAATATTGGCGATTTCTTAGTGTATCAAGTTTGGAATAAAGATAATTTGAACCAACAGAATGATAGCCGTAATGTTACAACTGTCCTTGCAGAAAACTGGATTAATAATTTCATTAGGACAAATAATAAATTAAGAGATACTAATAAACCTTTATTCACTCCAACTACACTTGTGGAAACTAACGGTGGAGAGCATTATGCGTTTGTGATTAAAGAAGCGTATATTGATAGTCGTGAACGTGTTGTATTTAACGTTTCAACAAAAGAAATTAATTTAGTAAATAATACTTCTAAAATGATAAAACTACCTATTGGTAAACACCGTAATATGCGCTTTGATATTGATGCAGATAATAATGGACATGGTATTGTATACCATATGTCTGATTGTAGCCGTGATAGTTATAGAATGTATATAGATGGTGGCAGGCAATACGGCGGGAGTATTTGTAGAAACTGGCTGGAGGGTATAAACTCCGACTCAGAAAGGGATAAGTTTTACGGCCCTATGATTCATAGTGCTGACTATAATTGGCGCTACGATGAGGTTGTACAAGCGATGATTGACCAAAAATGGATTTGAATCGATACCAACGAGTGGTAAATTATAACCACCAGTGTATCAAGGCACTAGAGCAACATAATCGTCAAACAATCATGGTCAGGCTCAGCGACTAATAAACAGAGTGGGGATGGACTCATTGGAAATATGGGAAGAATTCTGTGCAAGTAGTTTAAATTGTAACCATATAGTGTGTATAATTAGTTTTCAAGAGAAGTTATGGCACTGTCCTAATGGATGGGACAATTATAAGGGATCAATATTTCAATGCGTCATCTGGTGGATAAATGGGAGTCTTTACGGGCGCATTGGAACAAATCACACACTTATGGAAGTATGATTGAAATGAAATAGAATTATTCGCATATGGATGAGACAGCTATTTGCGAGAGTGGGGCAATTAGCAACTTGTCCCATAGATATAATTTGACCTGGCCTTCACTGGTTCTGGGTCCGCTATCTGTGGGTTATCTTTAATTAAGAATCCTAATGAAACTTTTGGGTGGTGGGGTTTCGATGGGCGACACCACCCGCAATTACAAGCCACTTCCACGGCGGACGTTTCTCTGTTTGACATCTTTTTGACAGCAATGTCCGGACAGTCGAACGGTTTTCTTGACTCATTCTTAAGGCGGTGCTGGATCGATACCGGCAGGTGGCATTACTAACACTTTTCTTTTCTCTTTCTCTTTACATGAACCCTCTTCCCTCCCTCATTACCAACTTACAGCAAACCAAACCAATCGAGCATTATTAGTTTGAAAAACTGTTGGTAGCAACATGGCGCACAACATCACAAAGGCTGTGATGTTATTCACTCACTCACACACTATCTTACGCACTTTAACCTTAACCCTTTAATTTAATCCTATACAAAAATCAAAAACAACTAAAAATCGAAAAATAAAACCAAATAAAAATGACACGTATTGTGGTATGGTTCTGAGGCTCTTTTAGTTCAGTGGTTAGAATTTGGGTCTTATGAGCCCACGGTCGCGGGTTCGATCCCCGCAAGGAGCAGTATATTTTTTTAAATGTTTTTGCGCGAATCGGTTAGTTGGTCAATGCCGCGTCGCTTAAGCCGACGTCCTTCGGGTTCGCAGGTTCGAATCCTGCTTCGCGCAAATCTTTATATTAATAATAACTTTCGGGTTATTATTAATTTTTATTCCAATATTTAACCCTATTACGCACTCAATTAATTATGCATGCTTCCATATAAACCCCCCACCCGTTTTGGTATTATCTTTTAGGTGAACCAATAATGATGATTTTGGAACACATGCTTTTCTAGATGCTTCACTTACACTAATATATTCATTTAACAAATTATTATCCATATCATATTGTTTAATCTTTGTTCCTAATTTATTGTCTCTTTGAAGATTTGTATTCTCAAAAATTTTTACATTATTTGCGTGATATTTTTTCAAACTTTCGCTAATCTTTTTTTTAACTTCTTCGCTATGTTTATTATTTGTAGCTTCTCCGCTATTTTTATGATTACCGTTTCTCATATTTTCAACTACCTTTTTCCACTTTTCAGAATTTAAAATACCATTTTTTATCTTCTCTCTTACTTCAGGATTGCCCATAACTATTTTATTTCTTTCCGACATTTGTTTCTTCAATTCGGGATTATCGATAAATTTTTGTTTTAATTTATTTTTAATAATATTTTTTGCTTCTTCGGTATGAGTTTTTCCTTGAAACCCTCCACCTTCGCCACCGTTTGTTATATTATAACCATTGGGAACAACACTATTATATTTTTTTATATACTCTATTTCATATTTAAATCTTTCATCATCAAAGCAAATAATTAATACACTAAATTCAAAATTATCAATCCCATATTTTTTAACAGCATCCCTTAAAGCGGGACAACCTTTATTTATTTCTATTTTTTGTTTATGTTGATTCCATCTTCTAGAAACATCTATACATTTTGTTTCACCGATGTAACATTTTTTTGTAAGTTTATTGAGTATGCGATATATATACGCCATTGTAAGGATATATTGATATGTTATAAATATCAAACAATAAATATTATATCAATTTTATTATTGATGTAATACAACCAACAAACACATCCTATGCAGGAAATAATAATTTTCCTTCTCCACTCTATTTAAAATATTTCTTGTAGTTTTTAATAACATATTCAATCGATTTATATTTCGCTTTTAGATGGTGCTTTTCGTGCAGTAGACATTCGCGGTATATATAATATATAGTTACATATTTTTATCGATATAATTTTTAAATCCGATATACGTAATCATTTTATTAGGTTGTCCTGCCAATTCAAAATATAGTAAATTAAAATCATCATCTGTGATTAAATAAATTCCCAATATATTTAATGATACTTTTAAATCGTTCTTTGAAATAATACCCTTTCCGGAATAATCGATATGCTTATATGCTCGTCTGATCGAATTAGCGCCTGTAAATCTTGTCATGATTTTATTCAAAAATGTATTTCTTAAAAGATCGTATGTTGTTTTAGATTTAATCGGTTTTATGCTAGGTAAATGTGTCTCATATTTTTCATCATCGTGTAAACCATATTTGGTGTTTTTAGAATATGTTGTTAAATAATGGTCCTCCCCATCAAACCCATATGATTCTGTTTGTGGTATATATGTCATAGATGAAGATGAAAATTGCGATTGCGATTGTGATTGTGATTGTGAATTCGATGGTTCATTAACCGCCCTTCTAACTACGATGGGTATTTTCATTATATTTTCCAACATGGGTTCCGTGATTATTATTCTAGATGTATGTTGTTTATTTCCATATTGTGAAAATTCAATAGCATTTTGTATATTGCTTCTATATTTTGATTCATTACTTGGTTCTGTAACCAACGAGGTTGAATCCGCTGATGCCGCTGATGCCGCTGATGCCGCTGATGCCGATGGCGCCGACGGTGCCGATTGTTTAGATAATATAATTTCAGAATTTTCAAAACTATCAGGATTAATTATTAATTGACCTACTTCTACATATTCATATTTTGGTGTAAATACCGGTTTAGTATATTCCGACGGCTTACTATGTATGTGAAATTCGGGTCTCATCTGTAGTTTTTGTTCACTTGAACTTTGTTTATTATAAACGTTTAAAGCTATTCTACACATTGTGTTGCGCTGTATATTCTATATACATATGTATTTATTATATTTTACAATATAGTTAACAATATAGTTAACATGTATATATTTTATTTATATATTAAATTAAATTAAGAAAAACAAACTTAAAGATATTCAAATATATTATATCGGGGGTGAGAGTCCAGTATTCTATGGTAGGTAGGTATGCTTCTATAGTGTAGTGGTTAGCACATTGGACTTTGAATCCAATAACACCAGTTCGAATCTGGTTAGAAGCGGTTGTATAATGCGTTTAAAATCAATAAAAATAATATATAGGTATATTGGGTGACACAACAATGCAATATTTGCCTCTGTAGCGCAGTTGGATAGCGCATGGGACTTCTAATCCCAGGGTCGAGGGTTCAAGTCCCTCCAGGGGTGCAAAGGTTGTGGTATTCGAAATATTTTAGGAAAAGTAGTGTTTTTTGTTATGTCCTTGTAGTATAGTGGTTAGTACTGACGGCTGTTAACCGTTCAACGGAGGTTCGAATCCTTCCAGGGACGATGATATTATTATTTTATTACAATTTAGTTTAGCACTGATTGTAATAAAATCATACATAATAATACATAATCATAAAAAAGTGTTAGAACATATACACATACAAATATTAGCTTACCTTATTATCATATCTCCACCATAGAGCAGCATCATGTCTGACTGTTTAGGCAGGAACCATTACAGAGTTCTGCTTCCTCTTTATCGAGCTCTCAGTGGCGACAGCGGCGGCAGCTCCGCGATGGTTTGCAGTCTCAACTGCAGTGGGAGCAGGAAGAACCCTTCGATGTGCAGCACGCTTGCTTTGTTCGACACGGTCACATAGTGCGTGAAGCTGGAATCGAGTATCGGTCAGGGGCGCCGAGGAAGTGAAAGAAGATGATGCAGGCTTTTGAGCAGCGGCAGCGGCACGTTGAGCCCAGGTGAGCGGCTTGGCAGACTCGATCGCGGGAGGTGGCCCAGTCAAAGCAGCACGCTCCTTGTGAAAGGGTTTGGGAACACCTGCAGGCGTGTGACGGATTTCTTCTTCTTCTTCAGACGAATCTTCATTTGCGAGAGCACTGAATTCGCCGTAGCTTCTGGACACGATGTGCTTGGATTGTTCCTTGATGGTTGTGGTGGTTGTGGTGGTGGTGGCAGGTTTCAGCGACTTTGATGACGGCTCCATGTCTTCGATGCGAGGCTTGGATTTGATGACAGCTCCCTTTTGTCCGACAGTTTCCCAGCCACCGCTTGCTTTTCTGACCTGCTCGTATTCATCGCGATCACGCACCGTGCGCTCCTTTTCGCGTTGATTTTTTTGAGTGCAGTAGCTTGATGTGTGTCCTGCGACACCACAAATCAAACATTTCTGGGCAAGAAGGGTGGGACACACGACTTTTCCGGCAGCACCGGGTTGGTCCTTGACGAAATGATCGGTATAATCGGCGACAGGAAGACCGGCATCATAGCAAACTTTGCAGAATGGCATATCGGCAGGACCGACAAAGCCGTCGGGAAATTTGCGAGTGCCAACGGGAACACTTGAGGAAGTCTTGGAGTTGGACGAGGAAGAAGAACGAGCGGAGGACGAGGACGAGGACGAGGAAGACGACATTTCGAATTGATGCTTTGTTTGTGGTATTGGATTCACTACATTCTATTTTATGGCAATAAATCACTTCAATTTTCTGTTTCAGGAAAATGGAAATAGAATAATAAATAAAATCGAAAATCGAAAATCGATACTAAAAATAAAAATATAACGTATTTATATAAAATGGCAAACAAAACCCAAAAAAGAGGAAGAACGGGAACAGGAATAAATAGAGCATCCAAATATAGCGAAAATGAAATCGTATTAAAATTTATTCAAATGTTAAATATTATAAAAATATATCACTGGAAAACGCTTAGTTATCCACAGCATAAAGCAACCGATGAATTATACGAGAGTTTTAATGGCCGCATGGATGAATTTGTGGAAACAATGTTGGGTAAAACAGGGAAAAGATTTAATCTTTCATCCACAAGGAGTATTCCTTTTTATGATTATACGAATGTAACAAAATTTAAGCAATGTATAGAAACATTTAAGATATACTTAGTAAACATGTCAAATGCGTCTTATTTTAAAAATCCTGCAAACTCCGATTTACTTAATATTCGCGATGAAATATTAGGCGATCTTAATAAATTCACATATTTACTTACACTGCATTAGACGATATGGAGTCCAAAACAAGTTTTATTTTATTTTATTTCGATAATAAAATAAATTAATCGATATACTATTTTCCCTTTTGGGAAATTGAAATAGAAAAAATCGTATATATCGGATATAGAGATCCCGTTACAGTAATAGATTACGAACAAAATTACAATGACACGCGCCAAAGACATGCGAATTGATGTTTCCAAGATTTCGTCGGATGCGCGCATCGAAAAAGAAATAGGTGAGGCCACAGAACGTTTTCATGATTTTCTAACATTTGCAGGATTACAAAAAAAAGAATACCAAACTGAAGGAATCAAGTTTTGTCTCAAGAACGAGATCGCTTCATCTTCATTGCCGCACCAAATATGTGGCGGAATTGTCGCCGATGAAATGGGGCTCGGAAAAACAATAATGATGATCGGGCTCATCTTGGCAAATTTCCAGAAGCGGACACTAATTGTGTTGCCAGTGGCGCTCGTGAAGCAATGGGAGCAACAAATCCTCAAAAACACTGGACACCAAGCTCTCGTATTTTACGGCGCTGAGAAGAAAAGAATCACGCAACAAATGCTCGAAACCGCCCCTGTTGTTATTACCACATATGGTCACATGGTTCGCCGCTCATTCGCCGCAATATCGCACAAGGATGTATCGAAATCGACACACATATACGCTCGTGACAATCGGCTTTATGGGCTGAAATGGTCGCGTGTTATTTTCGATGAGGCGCACCATGTTCGTGGACGAAATACGCAAATTTTCAGGAGTGTTTCGTCATTGAATGCGGATATTCGCTGGTTTGTTACCGGGACGCCGATCCAAAACTCGATACACGATCTGTATTCATTATGTGCTCTCCTCGGGCTTCCATCTGCATACTATGCAAACAAGGACAATATTCGTGCAATCGTTAAACACTTTGTCCTCAAACGCACAAAACAAAGTGTCGGGCTTTCATTGCCGCCACTGACTACTAAAAATATCGTAGTTCCGTGGAGTAATCCCGCCGAAATGATTTTGGCACGTAATTTGCATAGCGGGATCGGGTGCTTGAATATTCCTGGCGGTCATGAATCTATTGAGTCTGTCGACCCAGCCCTCCCAGAATCACAAGACATGTCATGGTTTCCCGAACCATCACCTGTAAAAATCGGCCGCATGATTCAGGCAAAACAGTCGTGCATTTATCCTCGCTTAGCATGCCGCAAATCTGTGCCTCAAATGCCGCCATGCGAGGATGAAAATTATAGCAGCAAGATTTCCAAAGTAGTTAGAACTATCCTCTCGCGCAAAGATAACGGGAAACGTAAAATCGTGTTTTGCCATTTCCGTGGTGAAATCGACTATATTCAGGCGCGACTTGTGACAGCATTTCCAAGCCTTGTTGTGCGATACTTGGATGGACGCACAAAAGAAAACGAACGCCGCCAAATCTTGGCACCTGATGCCGCCATAGATGTGCTTATTCTTCAAATTCAAACATGCTGTGAAGGACTCAATCTTCAACAATTCTCGGAAGTCTATTTTGTAAGCCCGGACTGGAATCCGTCCATCGAAGACCAGGCAATTGCACGGTGTCACCGTTTCGGACAAACAGAGCCCGTTGTTGTGTTTCGTTTCATTATGGCGCCGTTTAAAATCCCCGCAACACCGGAGACACAGCATCTGCTTGACGCGCAAAGAGAGCGCGCAGACTTGATCGCACAACAAGATGCATATAATGGAGCATACGCGGATATAGCATCACAAGCTTCCCAGGCGTCGACAGCCGACATTTGTAGCGACGATGATGATACCAGTGATGCCGACGACAGTGAGGACAATGGATGTATCGATTTCGACACAATCGAGACATATACAGCAAATATTCAAAACAAGAAGAGAATATTTGCTGATGAGATTTTGAGGGTTTAGTCTCTATAAAAAACCTTTTTTTGTTATTTTATATTTTATATTTATTCATTTCATCTTTTATTCGCCCCAATATTTGCATACTCGTCTGCAAGTCGATTCCCATTCGCTTCAAAAGTATCTAGATTTGTATGCGCATAAACATGTTTAACAATTAACTCCATACCGTATGCGGCGATCTTGTCGCGAATATCCATTATTTCCTCTACCATATCTGCATTTTTTACTTTCTCATCGCTCTTTTTCGATACTAGATATCCCGTCTTCCTATATTTAACACCCGTGTCACCCAAGATTAGCTTTGAATAGGACGAATCAGTATAAAGCACAATTTGTGTATTCTTTAATTTATCGTTTTGTTCAGGTGTTTCTGCGTCTTTCGCAATCGATACACCGCACGTCTCATCAATAAAATCTAATATATAATTGAGTCCATCTATAATCGCTTTTAACTCCCCGCGGTTGTTTGTTTTATTGTCGTGGATCGTGCCCGCATATCGCAACTCTTCCATTAACCCATATGCAGGAATATATATTCCATATCCGCATAGTAACTTTTGCTCACCATTTTTACCATTCTTTGATTTTTTTCTTATAAGAGAACCATCTGTAAATATATGTATAATATGTTTTTGTGAATCATTTTCTACGCTTTGTGTTGTTTCTGAATTACTATTTTCATTTCCATCGATTTTCGAATTATCTCTCGCATCTGTAACATCTCTAGTTTTAATATTCTCTCCAATCCCACCACCACCACCACCACCACCACCACTGCCGCTGCCGACTCCTAAAGTATCCATCATCGATTGGTTTACTTTTGTCCCAAATCCATGAATAAGAAAATGTTCAGCTTCTTCTTTTGTATTGAATTTTTTAAAAACAGGATGTCTTACACCAAATATGTTTTGTTTACATTCGAGCCAGTCGGTATATATACCACGGCGTTTCCCTTTATGGACAGCATAAAATGGCATGATTGGTTGTGTATAATATATAATTGTTTTTCTAAACAGTTATATATTACAATGTATTGTTTAACTATTTCAATATTCTATATTCCATATTCCATAATCCATAATTAGATTTCACTACCACAAAACGCGACGACTCAAATTATTCGCCGAATATTTATTATTTTTCCATTCACCTAGAATACCTTTTGTTCGCGTCAAGTAATTTTTGCGACGTAACATGCTGCGATGTTTAGTAAAGTCCTGATAGCCAAGCTGCCCGAAGTTTACCCACTTGTTATTTTTCGGGTCATAAATCATATACTTTTTTGCAGGATTACTTGCAGGGTATAGTTTTGCAGTTTTACCTAAATATTTATACGCCATACGTTGCGCTATACGTGGCGAAGAATATAAATGAATACGTTTGGGGAATTTTCTACTTTTTATTTTTCGCATTTTCCGTGTCTGTGACATAGATTCGATTTTCATTCCCGTTTGTATAGTATAAACTACAATATAATATATCAACATAAAAATGATAAATATTTGAAAAATATTCATTATTATTTAATATATTGAATTTCTCATTATCTCACGACTCTCTTACGTCTCATATATTAAATGGGGCACAATATACAAAGCCGCGATGGGGCATGCGAGCGGAGCATCAAGAGTCAAGTATTAATGTCTATATTTTTTACGAAATGTTTTGTTTGTTCTATTTGTTTTACCTGTTTTATTTTTTTAATCTATGCCTTGTAATACTATGTTTATTTTTATGATGTGTTTTATATTATATGCATAATAAAAATCTATACATGAAACTAAATTAAAGTAAAACTAAAAATAACAGTAAAACATAAACATAGACATAAAATCAAAAAATAAAAATATTTATAATATATAAAGTTAAATGGCAACAAGGAAACAACTTTTAATAACATATAAAAGCTGGCGTCGTAATAAGCCGTCTAGACACCAAAGAACCTTACAGATGAAACGATGCGGAAAAAAATGTTTTCTTGGAAGCAAGAAATCTTTCCCTATTTGTAATGTTGGTTCGTGTAAACCAAGTAAAGGTGGACTTGTTTCAGCATATGTTCGTGCACGCGAGATGACACGTAGAGCGAGAGATAGAACGATTGAAAAACATCGTGCACCTTATTATTATCGTATAGCAAAGAAGGCGACTAAATTGCTACATAGATTATTTACATCCTCAAGAAAAACAAGAAAATCGAGAAAATAATCACAGAAAAAATAACAATACACGATAACAAAAAATAATAAACAATCACAACAAAAGTATAAATTTAATAACTAAAATATATTATTTATATAATATATCTTAATTATGGATTCAAAAAGTAATATCAAAGATAAAGAGGAAAGAAATATTATAATAGGTTATGTGTTAGAGTTTTTTAAAGAAAACAAATTATGGTTATTTTCGACGATATGTATCATATTTATAACAAATCCTTTAGAAATGATAGTATTATCAAATTTATTTGCTAGTTTTACAAATGCTATTAATAAATTAGATTATGATAATTCCATAAGTATACTATGGAAGATTGCAGGATTATATTTTTTGATAGATATTATATATACGATAAGTAGTTACGTAGATAAGACACATTATCCCAAACTTGAAAAATTTATTAGATTTAAGTTGATTGATGTCATATTTAAAAATATAGAAATAAACTATGACAATGAAAATATATCAAATATTATTTTAAAATTATTAAATATTCCCAACACAGCATTAGTATATACACAAAATTTTATATACTGGATACTTACTTTTTGTATAACAGTTTTGTCAATATTAGGTTATATTACATACCTGAATATAGAAGTAGGAGTAATAATAATATTTATATTTATAGTATTTTTCATTATATTTTATTATTTATTAAAACAAGTAAAAGATATATCACGTGAACGAGAAAAAGAAGAAAAAATATTAATGACACATATAGATGATGTTTTAAGCAATGCATTAAGCGTAATTGCTTGTAAAAAAATCCCCGATGAAAAAGAATACTTGAATAATAAACATGTTACATACGATAAAACAAACATAAATCAATTATGGTATGCATCAAGAGGAATATATATAGTATCTTTTATTACTACAATTATATTAGTTATATCCGTGTATATTATACTTCGATTCTATAAAAAAAATAAAATAACAAGTAAAACTACTATAGAATTAGTTATTATTATAATATTTTTTATTCGTTACTTGAAAACAACAACAGCTAGAATAATTCATGTTACTGTAGGAGTTGGTAAAGTAATAGAAAGTTCAGAATGTATAAAAAATATATTAAATGATTCATCGGGAAACGGGGATAAAAAAGATTTTGCCATATCTGGAAGTATAGAATTCAAAAATGTATCATTTCAATACCCTAATAAAGATATCTCTCAGTCTTCACAACCAATACAATCAAATGAAGAATATTCTGCATCAGACAACAACACAAATATAAAATCACTTGATAATGTTTCATTCAAAATAAATCCATTAGATAGGGTAGCGATTATAGGAACCAACGGAAGTGGTAAATCAACAATCATTAAGCTTATAATGGGATTCTATAGTGTATCAGGTGGTCAAGTCTTACACAATGGTGTGAATGTATTAGAAATAAATCGTGAATACCTAAGAAGTAAAATAGCAATCATAAATCAAAAAGTAGTCCTATTTAATCGTTCCATTATCGATAACATATGTTATGGAAATAACATTCCAAAAGAAAAAGTAAAACAAATTCTAAAAAAATTACATGTAATAAATGTTTTTAAAAATCAACCACAAGGATTAGAAACATTCGCCGGTTTGCATGGAAGCAAATTAAGTGGTGGACAAAAACAAATTATATACTTATTGCGGTGTTATTTAAGTAATAAACCCATTATTATTATGGATGAACCAACAGCCGCTGTCGACAGTATACATAAAAAATACATAATGAGAATGATTGACGAGATGTCTAAAAAATCTACACTTATTGTCATAACACATGATCCCGAATACGCTGCGGTATTCCCTACCAAAATTTATATCGAGGGTGGTAAAATAGTTAAAACTAAAAATGCAAATGATAGCACAATGCCTTATGATGACTATAATAATTTTGGATTATAGACAATCATGCACCCATACTATATACACGCGCCTACGCCTACACCCCCGTAGAACCAAATCCACCACTACCTCGTTCTGTCGAGCCAAGTTTTTCTTCACTAACTACAATCTGCACCAAAAAAGGCTCCAATGTCGGTGAACATATTTGAAACATTCGCGACATCGGTGGCATGTATTGTTTAAGACACACCCCTGTATCATTACTTGCCGAATCAATATTATCAACGACGGCCATGATTTCGCCCCTATATCCTGCGTCAATAATACCTACCGAATTAGATAACCGAAAAGGTGTTTTTACAATACTGGAACGTGGGTATAGGTAGTATCCTGATGGAGATGATCTTTTGTATATATGGTTAAAACGTGACATACTACATTTGATCCCAAGGGGTGCACGAAATGTAATCTTTGACAAACGATTATCTGTGTATCCATTTGCATGTTCGGTATAATCATATGGAATGAATAAATCAAAACCGGCGTCTGGGTATTCCGATTCATATACTTTTTTATTATGATCTTCTACTTTTTGTTCATACATTTTTACGAGCTCTTCATATTTAGGATTAGGATTTTGGTTTGTAGAATGGTTCATAATAAACATTTTAAGAATATATGATGGAGGGTTTTCGGTATTGGACATGTGTGTATGTGTGTATATGCAAAAGTATTCGCTTGTATATTGAGTTGTTAATAATACTATAATTTTAACTTTATATTATTTATTATATTTTATATTTTATTTTATTTTATATTGTATAGTATAATAATCATCAAAAAAATGAAGTATGTTATTCGAGGTGCTTTATACAACTTTTTATGTATATTTGTATTCGCTATAATTTATTATATTGTAAGGAAAGAAATGGGCATGAATGAAGAAATATCTCAATATATTGAACCCAGGTTTCCAGATACACTATTTTTGGCTACAACAATTCAAGCAGGTGTTGGTTATACATTGCTCACCCCAAAAAGCGACTTTGCTAAGTATATTATAATGGCTCAGCAATATTTTATGATTTTTACCAACTTAATGTTGTTCTATTTCATCTCGCTTTAATCGTGCATATTGTAAACATATATACCGTAAAATAACGTTATATATGTTCTATGCTTACCCTTCACCCTTCACTCTATACACTACAAACATGTAACACACGGAGGATTTGTTACAGCGCATGGCGGGCAGTTCATGTAGTTCGGCGGCATAATACCAACAGCCTTCGCCTGCTGCCACGTTACAACATTTGTATCACAGCCCTTATGCGATAACATGGGTGGATAATGTTGCATGCACGGAGGTGTAGGTAGGTTGTTTTTCTTAGAAAGACCACCAGTAGTGATATACATGCCCTGTGACATCATTTGTCCATCGGGGCTAAAATTTGCTACACTTTTGGTTGTTGGACGATAAAACAGTTTCTTTTTTGTGCCAATATATATATATCGCCCCTGTATACAAGTGCATTTATTATCGATATCACAGCAAGCTGGTGGTTCAAAATTACAAGAACCGACTTTCTTGGTAATGTTTTCAACATATTGTCCTTGTGTTTTTGTGATACGATAACTATTGCTGTCATCTTTCACCCATGTATTGGGATAAGTTCCAAACAAAATACCCTTATACCGTTCATCCAACATACCCTGTGTATTTTTGGTAGATTTTTTAATAATTTCTGCATCATTTGTGCAACAATCACCCGAGTTGAATACATATACAGGATATGCACCACCGTTTCCTCCACATCCCATGGGTGTATTGCCACGGTATCGCGTTCTTGTAACATTGGATACCATTCTAAACTGTCCTACTCCACCTATATTGCGAAGTGTGCCATTTAATGCGAATCCTTTATTACCAATACCCGAAATAGGGTCGGCACGTGGATTTCCTCCTAAATTAGTTTTTCGTTTTAAAGTTGCGATAGACATTCTTATAAATTAAACATACAAAAGAATTCTTTTGTTTTCGTCTTTATCTAAACATCGTTTAAGACACCAATATAGTGAAGTATAAATAAACGGTCCAGATATTTTATCATAGTCTTCCTCGTCTTTTATTTGTTCTTTTAGAAAAATATATACACATATTTGTGCTAGACTATAATATATAGATGAAAAGTATATATCCGTGGGTATTTTATCAGGGGTGTCATTTTGCCCCATCATGGCATGTGGTGGAATAAATGAATTATTTTTATTATATTTAAGCGGATAGTCGACGGTAATATTTTTAGTTTCATCATCTATTTTAAATATTTTGTCGTCATTCATGAAAGAAAAAATAGAATTGTCAATAACAATAAAATCTTCTAAACTAAAAAAGGGAATTGAATATCCTTTTTTTCTTAAAAAAGTTAACTGATTACCTATATTTCCTATAAAATGTAATATTACATTATAATCCACACCATATTTGTTACTATTTTTGTTTAAAAATGTTGCTAAAGGCATTACCGATTTTGCATTAAACTCCATCTTTATTTTATTATATAATTCTGTTTTATCATTTGCAACATGAGTTTGTGCATGTTTTCTGTTTTTTGTATTCGATATAGGCGTTAACTTAATATGTCTGTCATATGCATTACTATGCGTGATATTCTCGTTTATAGAATTTACAAGTAAATTCGTTGATTCTATAGTATATGAGTTTTCTTTTATTAATGCAATTTTTGTGTTACCAATTTTAAGAGATGGTATATGCGCTGGTATATCATTTTTTTGTTCTTGTGCTATTTCGCTTTCGAATTCCATAAAAATACAATATAAAATTACGTTATAAAAATAAAAAAGTGTTAGAACATAAAACGTATTATAATAAAGCATACAATATATTTTTGTAGTATTTAATAAAGAATAGTAGTAAGTGTAAAACGAATTCACATATAAAATAATATATATATATATATAATGGCATCTGCATATACCCAATTAGATGAACCCACGTCGCTTCAAACTCAAGTATTTGAAGATAAAGAAAATATAAATTTGGATGAAATCACAGATTATAAAAATGATAAAATTACATCACCATTAATAAGAGCAAAATACTCAATTCGCAGTTACGCGAATCACTATCCAACTATTGAATCATTTTTAAAACAATTGAATAAGTCTGATTCAAAAAACTGGTTTTTGGGTGGTCTTGCTACTTCGACGATGAATGATACTACCGGTGTAGCAATATTTCCCCCTTTGCTTTTTGTTAAATCAATGTTCAAAAAAAGCGATAAAGTTACAAAACAATTGATATGTAAAAATGTAGTGAATAATGGTGGTAACAAAGGTGTTGCCCAATTAATAGAGATTGCTGGTTCAGATAAAACTGATTTAAATTCTATGTTTAAAAATAAAGTATTATTTACAATTTTTCCGAATACGGTTGATACTACTATTTCACAAACTTTTCCTCCACCTATCGAATATCCATCGGTTAAGTTAATAGATTATTATGGTGATATTACTATTGTATATGATACTAAAGATGGCAGTATTTATATAACAACTATGTATGCTTTAAGTCATCAAATAGCAAAATCTGGAGTGCTATTTTATGTAGATCCTAACCTTCTGCGAAATACTGATACTGTTGTTTCTTGGATTGATGAACGTAAAAATATTTCCTTGATTGATACTATGGTTAGTGAGTTGTTTACTTTGCCTACTATTACAGCTATTACTAATTCTGTTATGAATGCTGCCACTTATGTTCTGGGAATACAACAACAAACTACAACAAAAATCAATGATAGTTTAAAGTTAACGAGTAGTGGAACGAACCTGGGTCGCGAGAGACTACTCAATAATGTTGTTTGGTTTGCTACCGTTCATGGTGTTGCTAATGGTGTTGCTTATATTATTCATAGTAAAAATTTTGTTGCTGATACCGTAGTTACTTTTTTTTCAGATAATATTGAAGATATTATAGATGCTGCTTTAAAATATGCTTTAGATAATATTGGTATTGACTGGGGGCGTTATGCTATTTATAATGTTAGTTCCGTTTTTATGAATCAAGTAATGGATCATACTACAAAAATTATTACCGGAATGATTAATATGGACATGGACATGAAATTTAATAATCCGATCTTAATTCCTTTGGGGGCTTCTGGAGGAAATCGGATAAAAAGAAAGAACAAGATAACATTCAAAACACGACGAAGACTATATAAAAAAACAAAAAAAATAAGATTTAATAAACATAGTAACCATAAAAAATATAGTAAAAATAAGAAATCAAAACATAAAAAATCTAAAAAAAGTGTTAGAACATAAAACATATATAATTACTGCTATATTTACTTACCTTATACTTACCACCGCATTATTCGTCGTCGGATTCGTTGCTGCATTTACTCTTCGCCTTCATCTCCGGAACCCATGTTGCACAGCTGCTCGCGATTTGGTTCGGCATTTTCACCCTGCTCACGCTGATGATGGTCCTCATGCTCCTGTTGGTCATCGCGAGTGTAGCGTGAAACTACCCTAGTCCCATCACCCAAGTCGATGCGCGGTCTGGATGTAGTGCGTTCTTGTTTTTCCGGGAAGCGAGACTCGGGCTTTTCCATCGTGCTCATGGTGCACTTCCAGAACCATGGCTCATCGTAGACAATCTTGACATCCTGGCCATCAAGGAGCTTCTGACGAGTGTCGCGAGCAAGTTTACTGTTCATGTTCCACTTGAGATGGACATAGACAGTGCAGTATCGCTCGCCGCGCTGGTCTGTCTTGTGAACAGTGTCGATTCGCTCGATGTGCCCGACGCGTAGATCCCTGAATGTATTGAAGACGGCGCGCTTGGTTTGCTCTCCACGAATGGTTGTAAATGTGCGAGGAATACAGATGCTTGGGTTGGAAACGTCTTCGATTTGGTCATCACGAGTGTCACGACGGTCATCACGAGTGTCACGACGGTCATCACGGGGAATGTAACGCTGACCACGTTCTCCCTCGGATGAAGAATAGTTGTTGCGACCGTGGTTGTTGTTGTTGTTGGTTCTGTTGTAGGAGGACATTGTATTGATTGATTGAAACGACTTCGAATTCTTTGGAATTGATCACTGCATACTTATTAAAGGTTTAGTTTGACTTCAATTTTCTGTTTGCGGAAATTCAATGAAAAAAAATATAGAAATAGTATATTAGGAATAGATACAGTATCATAACTGACATGGATTCTTGTAACAATCCATTTTTGTTAGCAGATGATTACTATGACGATGATACCACCCCTGTCACCCAAGACAACACCTACAGTTATAATGATCTTTATAATATAGGGGAAAATTCTCCAAAATTAATAAATAAAACATGGTTATATGAATTAAATTCTTATTTTAAACTAAATAATTTGATTAACAGTATTAGATCTGATTTAATACAAGAACCAAAACATGATATTTCTATTTCAAATGCAGTTATGAATAGTATTATCAATAAAAAATTAGGTACGGTAACCTATCATAGCGGAAACACAAAATCATATAAGGCATATCATACAATTGATTACCCTGAATTATATTATAATAAACAAATATTTTCAAATGTTTCCGAATGGTTAAAAAAAGAATTTTCAAAAAAAATATAACATAGAATCGTTTCTATGTTATACACACACACACACACACACACACACGCACACACACACATACACATACACACACACATACACATACACATACACATACACATACACATACACATACATAATCACAATGTTGCTGCCTCCTACAAAATATATAGAATCCTTATTATTTTTTAAATGCAGCGAAAATAAATTGCTGTTAGGAGACAAATAATATAATTATTTTATCTTTATATATGTTTTTTAAATATTATATATTTGTTTTATAACATTTTATATACATAATGAATATAATTATATACAATGTTCAATCTTTATATATATATATTTATGTAAGCATGGATTGACTTGTTATGTGCAGGGCACAGATTTAATAATAAAGATACGTAAAAAATAAAATATAAATAAAGCAGTATAATAATAAATGAAGTATTATTATTTCAATGATGAAAAATATCCTATTTCAGTTACAGATGAAACACGAAAAATAACTCCATATACATTTAGTAGTGATGGAGAGTTATGGGAACAACAAGCATTATATCAGTTTTATAAAGGAATCAATACTTCAATTAGTTATAATATTGTAGATATAGGAGCACAATCAGGATTATATTCACTATTTGCAAAATATTTACCATTGTCTACATTTTATGCATTTGAACCTTTTCCGACGACGTTTGAATTATTGAATGATAATTTAAAACTTAATGAAATAACAAATGTTAAAACATATAACTTAGCTATATCGGATAAAGAAGGAGTAAGTATATTAAATACATCTATAAGTCATAATGGGTTAAATACATTAGGACAAAATCCATTAAGATTTAATGACGTCCATCCAATTAATGTAAATACAACTACATTAGATTTATTTTTTTATAATATACCCGTTCACTATATTAAAATAGATACAGAAGGTTATGAATATTACATATTAAAAGGTGGAAAAGAAATTATAAAAAAATACAAACCAATCATACAAATAGAATATAATATTACAAATATGAAACAATGCAATGTTACTGAAGATATGATAAATATTCTTATTCAAGAAATAGAATACAAATTTATTAGTATTTCTCAGGAAGAAATTTTAATAGGACCAAAGTCATAGGTTATAGTATCTTTATATTTTTAAAATACTATATAAATATCGTATAATTACTATTTAAAACTAATTATAATAATATTAATACAGCATCCATATATAGTTTAATTTTAAACTACTTTAGTTACTTTACAATGAGTAAAAAAATGAATGAAATTAATGATATGATTGAAACGGCATATACTGTAGCAGATTATAGTCATGGCGGTGGTTATTATGATAAGGCATCTGAACCTGGTAATAGGAGAAATACATATTCTAGTATACCATATCATCGTGAACAAAACAGTAACAGTAACAGCAATAGTAACAATATTTTTTTAAAAAATAGTCAAACGGGTAATAATACCAATACTAATACTAACGCTGGCACCAATAGTAACGAAAGTTGTGACGCAAAAAAACTGGTATTAAATGATGATAATTTTCCATCACTTGGACGTAAACCAGATACCCAAAACAAGTCTGATAAAATAGGGAATAAACTTGATTTTAAAAAAATGGTTGAAAAAAAAACAATTGTTCTAACTAAACCAACTGCTCCACCTCTACAAATTTCGGCTACAAATAATAGATTTAAGAGTAATAAATTTTCATTATATAATGAAATAAAAGAAAGGAGTGAAAAAATTGCACAAAATAAAATGATTGATGAAATATCATCTGATGATGAAATATAATAATATATCAATATTATAGTTTTTAAGCTATGCAAAACGTAAACATAAACTAATTACTTATATAATTAGTTTAAGTTCTTGCATAGATTATCTATATTAGTATAATTATGAATAATAATGAGAATGATGAGAATAGTATCGAGAAAGAAAGAGAGCCTATTAAAATTCCGGAAATAGATTATTCTAAGATGTTTAAAGAATTAAATTATTTAAATAATATCAAAACGTATATAACATATATAAATACAGAAAACGAAATTGAGACGATTAATCAGAGTAAACTATATCTAAATAATAATGATAATATGGTAATGCGAAATCAATTAATTGAAATAATAAAAAATAGTCAGAAAAAACGTAATGTAAAATATAAATTGATTTCTATTATGGTTTATAATATACATGTAACTCCCGAATCATTACCCGAATATATAGAAACACCAGATAAATTTATATCTTTATATACACTTAACCGCATTGATTCATTTGAATTAAAACCAACATTACGTTTATTAAAAAAATATAATGGTATATATTTCTTCTTTTTTGAATGTCCTGATGAGTCTGATAATTCAATACATGCGCAAAATATAAACAATAACCATTTTCTTAAAAATAATAACACAAAACGGATCAATATACACAGTAAATATAAACAAAAAAATAAACAACGACAAAATAAAACAAAACGATATGATAGATATGTAAATATGTTATAAACACTTGTGCATATAAGTGCGCACTTGAAAGTGTATTATCCAAATTATATATTTTTAAACCTACTTAAAACTACTAAAATACTATATATTATCATCTAAATCTTTTGTGTAATAAAAGCACAGCCCACAATCAAACACAGCGATTCACAATGCAATCACCATCTATCTCTTCTTCATCTAATCAGAATCCTTTAGTAAATGCATTAGATAAAATTGCATCGTGTGTGCCAGTGTCGGTGGTAGCGTCTATTCCTCTTTGTCAATATGGAGAAAACAATCATGTTGAATATAAAGGAGTCGATATATCTGTTGAAAGTCTTCAAGAAAAAATACTGCAATTTAGTTTTCAATTGGTAAGAACAAATAGCGAGCAAGGGCTTTCAAGTGTCGCTTTAGAAACTAGAGGAATTTTGAATACGATTATGCGCGTAATTAAACAAAAAAAACATGGTGGTGGTGATGATGGTGGTGGCGGTGATAGTGACGATGAGTATAAAAAGTGTATTGATATGGGTGTAATTATGTTCAGATTATTAGCCCAGACGCGTGATATTGTTGGTGGGAAAGGAGAATATATGCTTTTTTATGTAATGCTTTTAGAGTGGGCAAAAGTGGACTTTCGATTCTTTGAATTTGTTATTGAGTCACTTGTATATGATAATCGTGGGTTGGAATGCAGCGATTCTGATAATGATGGAAAAGAAAATATGCATCACAAAAAGCAGCATCCTTTGGGTTCATGGAAAGATATGAAATATTTTTTGACATATATGAAGGAACAGTTGTTGGGACAAGAAACGGTAACGGAAACAAAATATAATAGTCAATTGTATTCTAAATTTGTTACCAAAATTGTAAATCTTATTAATGAGCAACTTCGCATTGACGCAGCAAATTTTGAAAAAGGCGAAACAAGTTTTTCATTGGTTGCACGATGGATACCGCGCGAGAAGTCAAAGAAGTTTGGATGGTTGTATTACTACCTTGCAATGAATTATTCACAGCATCAAATTCCATCGGATACGTCTCACCCATCTTATGAGCGAGCAGTAAATCGTGCTTTTATGATTTATCGTAAAGTCATTTCGGCAATTAATAAAAAACTTGATACAACGCAAATCAAACAATGTGACAAAAAGTGGGCTGAAATTAATTTTGACAATGTTACAAGTATCACCATGCATAAACAGACAAATTCCTTTTTGAACCTTAAGAAAAACGGCAAGACGCCACGATGCGAAGATAACGAAGATCGCGATGATTGTAAATACAATTATGAGGCATATTTAAGGGATGTTGTTGAAGGTAATAAAAAAATAAAGGGGAAACGTGTTTCAATAATCGACTTTGTAAAAAGTGCGATTGATTGCAGCACTAAAAATTTGCCCTGTGATTCATCTATTATTACCACATTGAATGAGCAATGGAAGAGTAATTCGATGCAAAATGGTAATTTAGCTGAATTTATTGCAATGTGTGATGTATCGGGGTCAATGACAAATGATAATGGCAATCCACTTCACTCAGCGATTGGATTAAGTATTCGTGTTGCGGAAAAATCGGCACTTGGTCCGCGTGTCATGACATTTTCGGAGCGTCCTACATGGATTCAGATGGGGGAACCTGAATCAGATACATTTGTGAAACAGGTGAATAAAGTATTGACTTCATCGTGGGGTATGACAACAAATTTTTATTTAGCGATTGACTTGATACGACAAGGAATAGAGGATAATAAACTACCGCGCGAAGTTGCCGAGAAGTTGGTATTGGTTGTATTTTCCGATATGCAGATGAATATTGCATCATCGTGTATAGGTGATTTGTCTAAAAGGGCGACACTATTTGAGAATATTACACAAATGTTTGCAAAGATGGGGGAGCGTTTATATGGAGAACCTGTCAAAGCGCCACATATTATATTTTGGAATTTGCGAAAGACAACAGGGTTTCCAGCTCTTTCAATGGACAAAAATGTATCAATGATGTCGGGGTTTAGTCCGGCACTTTTGAATGTATTTTGTGAGAAAGGTGTTGATGGACTACAAGAATACACGCCGTGGCATACATTGTTGAGTTCGTTAAATAACGAAAGATATAGCGCATTTGATAAAGTTTTTAAGAAGATTGTAGCATAAAAATATTGAGATACATATAATATAATATAATACAATTTTTGTGATATTGTATTATATTTTCATATTGTTCATATTGTTCATAATTATTAAAAAAATATTTATTAATTATATAATAGACATGAGAAACGTTATTGCCAAAATTTTAAATGTTGTTATTTTAGGAATTATTTTGACTTATGTTTCCGCGATGAAAGGCAAATGCGGTTATTGCACCGATATTCCTGAAACAAGATATGTTACCATTTTAAGCACTATTATTTTAATTCAGGTGCTTTTGTTTGCGTTTTTTCCAAACCAGGCGCGGTCTTTCATTTTATCCAATAAATGGATTATTATGGTTTTATTAATAATAAATGTAGCAAATATGATATACCTTTACCGCTTTATCGGGAAAATGAACGAGTCACAGTGTCGTCAGTGCTCAAGTGAATGGAGGCGAACATTTCTTTATTATTATTCTACTTTTGTTCTTATCTTATATGCTATTAATATTGTTATAACAGTTGTTGTATTCTCTTCTCTCTTTGCAACTCAGGGCTCTGGTAAAATATCCGAATCATTAACAAAAGCGTTAACCACTAGACATCGTAAAAACTAGACATCCCATACATGCCAATACATTTTATTTATATTTCTACTTCTAGAAAATTGAAGTAGAAATAATATAATATTATGGATATAGAGAAGAAACACAGCAATTATCAGTCGAAATCAAATGTCCGGACACGAAGAGCAACAACTCCCCAATGAAGCCAGGGATGACAATATCGCGGGTTCTTCGGTTGTGTTACCCGTCGCTCATTCAAATATATTGGACTACATATATTTATCAGGTATTTCCTTACTGCCTCTTTATGGTGGTGGAGGTGTGGGCGGTGGAGGTGGTGAAGTATCATGGAATCAATACAATGACATGGAACAAGCAATGGCATCTATATTGTCTGGTTCTTTATATGAACGCAATCCCGTCAAAAAAGTCATCGATGAAGAAGCCTGCCAGGAAATCAAAGAACACGTTTTCACGGCTGCTTTGGTGGAAGAAATGAAAATAAACAGCGCGTGTGGTATATGGCAAGAAGATTTTGAAGAAGGAGAAGCCATCAAAATTCTTCCATGCAATCATGCATTCAAGGCGGAAGCGATCACGAAATGGCTCAAAGAAGAAAAAGCCGAATGTCCAATTTGTCGCCAAACTCTCAAATCAAAAGAGGTGAATGAAAATCAAAATCAGAATTTTGATGACGATGATTCCAATGAAGATGCCGAACCAGAACCAGAACCAGAACACAATAATGAGGTTGTTCGTATCAACAATATTGCATCACGTTTGGTTCAGAGTGTTGCAGGTCGTGTGAGCCACTCTCAACACAATCTTCCTCGGTATTATGATGAATCTATCTCTGTCCCTATCAGTCGTCTTATTGAAAGTCGCCGAAATATGATTTCCCAAGCACGAAATATTGCAGTGGCACGTGCCGCTATACCTTCATCAGGTGGTGCTGCTGGTGCTGGTGGCGGCATGTGGGCTCGTGCTTCTCCTGTGATAAGAGATGATAATCGTATCAACAACAACCGCATCGACAACAACAACAACAACAACAACCGCATCGACAACAACAACAACAACAACAACCGCATCGACAACAACAACAACAACAACAACAACAACAACAACCGCATCGACGACAACAACAACAACCGCATCGACGACATCAACCCACCTATTCTCAATATCATTAACAACAATTACTACTATAACAACAACAATGACATCCACCACATCCACGTCGATGAAATGCACCATGAAGTTGTTTCTAACCAAGAGCAAGCCGACATTGAAGAAGCCATCAGACGCAGCCTGGAATGATGATGTGCGACGCGTGACATATGATTTAATTAGTAAACTTTCCGTTAAATATCATCTACATTAATATTCTTCTCTACTTCATATACTATTTTTTTATTTTTATTACTAGTCGCATACGTGGTCGCATTAGTGTTTATGTTTGTGTTTGTGTTAATATCTGCCGTAACTTTATTGAAATTTTGCACACCATCTCTGCCGTTTTGATCGTCGTCGTCGTAATCGTCATCGTCGTCACTAATCTCGTAAGATTGAACAATAACACCTTTTCCGACATGCTTAACATTTGTTGTAATAACTGTAGCCTGAACCTCTAATTCTTCTTCATCTTCATCTTCTTCACTGCTTCCACTCCCACTCCCACTCCCACTCCCACTTCCTTTGACAGTTTTTTTGCCTTCCATCTTTTTAATCATACCTTGATATTTTATTGTATTTTCATCTACAAATGTTACATTATTATCAATATCATCATATTTATTTCCACTTTCGTCTTTTAATAAACTAAAAATATTATGTGTTCTTCGCAATATATCGCGCTCCATTGAATTATATACCTCTAACAAGTCACAATATCTTATATTTTTATCTTCATTTGTCCTAGAACTAGAACCAAGACCCTCATCCACCCACTCTCTCATCCCGACCAATATAAATGTCCCACCATCTAGCATATTATCTCTCTTATTTCTACCTGTAAATTTACCACGAATAATACATCGCCTATTTACTCCATCATCGCAAATAACATCACATGTATTTCCTAATAATTTTTTAACTATTGCATATTTCTCATCTGACGATTTGGATAATCGTAACTCGTTTTTACTTTTTGTTGTATGTTTTCTTGCTACTTTTTTACCATTGCATCCACCTGCTACATTTTTTACCATCTTAATGAATAAAAAACGAATGCGTTATTATTATTATGAACTTATAAAATATATGATATACTTTTTATATCGTTTTATTTTATTATAATTCGTCAAATACCAAATACTGTATACCGAATACCGAATACCGAATACCAAATAAATACAATATTAAAAACTAAAATAATATTGTATGTTTAGACTATTTAATATTTTATATATTTTATATATTTTATATATTTTTATTGTTTAGTAATTATATTGTATTTAAATTATATATATTTTATTTTCTCCATATAAATATATAAAATGGCTATTACTTGGAGACAGCATATTAAGAATACTATGGCTCGCATGAGCAAAGGAACTCACCTTAAGGAGGTTTTGAAAGCGGCTTCTAAAACTTGGAAGAGTGTTAAGAAAGACGCGTCTGGCGCCGTCGCTGCCGCCCCAGCTAAATCTAGACGCGGACGTAAAGGATCTCGCAAAGGATCCCGCAAGTCTCGTCGTTCTACTAGACGCGTTCGTAGAGGTGGTGCAGCTGTCATGGCTGCTGATGCCGGATTATTGGGTGGCAAAAACGGTGGACTGGCTGGTTCCCCTTTCGGCGGCAAGTAAGTAAATAATTATTTAACCGGATACGGATACATTTTTGAAACAACTTTTCATAATTTCATACTTTTTTCTTCATTACAATAGGGGTTATTTTCTCCTGGTGTATTGTTTCTTTTAAAGCAGCTTCGCTAAAATATTTTTTATCAAAATTTTTCAATATATTTTCATATCCTTCTATTGAATCATCTAGCGAAAATAGCGCATTATATCTCTTTTTTGTTTCATCAAAACTCAGCCTTTTCTTTGCATTAGGGTGGAAATTCAAAAGCAACAACTGTGAAAATTCATTTATTAATTTATTATCTGTAAAACCATTCTGTGATATAAAATTAATTATATTTAAAAACATTGCACTTAAAGCATAACTATCCCACGTATTATAATTTTTAACTAATTCATTCACTATATCTGTTGCAGACATACTAACGTATTTACTATACACCTTTATAGCTACTTCTTTGAACTTTTTAATGAAATTTTCTGAAAATATTTTTAGCGCAGAATTAGAATTTAAATAATTCTCGACTAAATCGTTTAACGCTTCTTGTGTGAAAACCGAATTTACACATAATACATAGCTTATAACATGTACATCAATGGGCCATATATAGTAACTGGGACTATATACATAAAAATATTTACTATATGTTGTAGGGTTCAAATTTGAAATTGGTATTGATAACCCGAAATCAATAATGATAGGAGTTTTTGTTTTTTCTTTTATTAGTATATTCGGTATTTTTAAATCATAATGTATTATTTTGTTCGCGTTTAATATCATTAAATTATTCAATAAAAATGTATAAGAATCTAAAATATATGTAATTATTTCTTTTGTTTCGATATTTGGATTTGTAAGATATTTTATTAAGTTAATGTTTTTAATAAACGGCAATTTCATTATTACAAATTTTGAATCCGCATTCGCCTTTGATACAATTCGACACATATCCCTTTCTTGTTTATCAATCTTAGCTACATCTATATTACACATATTTACAACGGGTGAGTAATAATACTCATATAAGGGAATTTTTGTTATCATTTTACCGATATTATATTCATTCACTACATGTTCATCTTTTTTGTGCAATTTTGAAATATATTTAGGATTTTTACTTATTCTTCCGTCACACTCTATTGCCGGATAAAATACACATCCAAAACCACCTTGATCTATTAATTTACTCATTTTATTGCTATTATTATTATTAATGTTACTATTACTATTATATCTATTTTTTATTATTTTTTATTATTTTTTAACATTTAGAATAATATTGCGTAAAATATTAATATATACATATTTATATACATATTCAAATTCAAATAAAATGGCTAAAATGTCTAAATGTGGTATGAATATGAGCAAAGGAATCGGAATGAATATTTTAATGTTAGTTGCATATCTGGTTGTTGCTTATATTTTATATCAAGTCGTAATGTATTTTGTTAATTCTAGGCCATCCGCTATGCCTAACGTTCCCCCCCCTCGTGCTGCTTCCAATGGTCGTATGGGTGGTGGTTGTGCAAGCGGAACTTGCGGTGCCGTTAAAGAGTACCTCCATTAACAGTTCTCATTAATTATTTTATTATATTATATTTTCTATAATATAATACGCTTATTGTCGCCATGTATTCTTTAGTTTCTATTCCATATTACAATCATGTAACTCAATGCTATACAAAAGCTATTAAAATAAATCCTCTCCCTCCACATGACTCACCTCTTAATGCCATCATTAAACGCGTAGGACCCATTCGTTTATCACCATTTCAAGTAGACAGTGCTTTTTCAGGTTGCGGAGGTGGAGGCGGAGGTGGCTGCTGCACAAACCTAGCACAATGTTGTAACCCTCTTATTACGAGTATTCGTGATAAACATCATCTCATGTGTATCGACGAAATACCATCCCTATTTGAATTTTTATTAACAAACGGATTTAAAATAGATACTTCTATTACTAAAATGATGCAAGCCTCAAACGTTAAATTAAGTAACGATCTTATTTGTTTTTTTTCATAATGCTTTTTAAATTTTTATTTTACTTTTTTATTCTTATTCTTATCATCACTTGCACCTTCGTCGACAATTGTAGGTTTTGCTGCCGGTTTAACCAATAGTCTCATACCGTCTATTAATGATCGACCCTCAAATGTATTCTTCCAACGAACAGTCAAATACTTCATCATTTTATTTAAATTCGGTTGATAATACAATAATACAAATGTAAATGCTGTTGCAGCTCCTAACTCTTTTACCTTGTTATGATGAAATCCAAAATAACTATCAAATGGATATGGTATAAGTTCAACCAAGTTTCGAGCAAAATATATAAGCACACCATTTATCCAAATAAGTAGAATCAAACTTAAACTGCTTTTTATAACTGTTCTTTTATCTTCTTCTTTATTATTAAATTCAGTCTGATATTTGGTTATCATATTTGCAACTATTGCACCTAAAATGAAATAAATGGTTGTTATAAATCCAATATCTATCATCTTGTTTGTTCGAATTAAAAAGTCTTGTAGAAGAGGCATTTTCTTTGCAGGTATGGGCTGTTTGGGTGGCATTGTATCTATAAAACCTTTTGTTGTATCTTTATACCATGTAGAATCTGTAATTACCGATAGCATTTTTGCTATATTATATTATATACTATCAATATTATATATTGTAACATTATTTATAGTTTTTTATTTGTTTATTTAGTTAGAGAAAATTGATATAATAATATTTTTATATTATTATATAAAAACCTATCCATCCATTATATAAGTTGTTCATTTGTTAATATATGTCAAATGCTTGTTCTTCTAGTACTGATTCTTCCACTAGCGTGCGTTCTTCTACAATATATTCGATTCCCAATCTAATTCGTGAATATATCGAATCTTTAACCCCATTTGAACAAAAAGGACTCATCATTGCAAAAGAACATCTTGGTCCGTCTTTTGATATGAAACGGAGTTTGGGGTTTATTCGCTGGAAAGATGCCAGAGACGCCAAAAAGGCTAAATAGAAATGATTTTAATATTTTATATTGGATATTTTTTATTGAAAATAATAAAATATATTTAGAATATATAAAATGGTTCATAAATTAAGTAAAAGCGAAAGGATTGGGAAATTCACACAATTAGAAGGATGGTTTTCTAGAAAAATGACTTTGGAATATGCTGTTCCAGAGAATAGCACTATAACAGTAGAAGTGTTTCCCATTTATAAACTTAAATATATTGACCCTTCAGGAAATTTTGCTTTATATAAAGGGTTGCAATTTTTTTCACAAACAGTGTTAAATACTTTAACTGCAGCCGGTGCAACAACATCAACTATGTCTTTACAAGGAGTTGTAGCAAGTTACGACCGAAATCATGGACAAATTAAGTTGGAAGCTGTTGCTATGGATGATAAACATATAGCGACTTATACTGGAAATGGTAAAAAATTTCGCGGAACAGTAGTAGAATTTGGTCTAAATACTGCTGCAACAAATGATGTAGCTTTACGTGGTGGATTTGTTAGTGGTTCAACGTTAAAGAAACTAGACGTTGCTCCACCAGGATATGAAAATTTTAATTTTGATGTTGCATATAAAACCCGATATGATATCGTTTATCCTCTAGGCGATAATTAATAACATAACATAATAATAAAATTATTTTTACATCATTTTAATAAATATTTGTTTTATAATAAATATTTATTTATAATAAATTATAATATATTTTTATTATATAAAATGGTTCATAAATTAAGCAAAAGCAGAAGAATTGAGAAATTCACACAATTAGAAGGATGGTTTTTTAAAAATTCAACATTAGAATATGCCATTCCTGAGAATGGCACTAAACAAAATGAAACGTTTAACGTTTTAAAACTTAAATACATTGATCCTTCTGGGAATTTTGCGTTATATAAAGGTTTGCAAGTTAAGTCCCAAGCAGCAGTCGATAATTTAACTTCGGCTGGTGCAACGACATCAACAGTGGGTTTAAGAGGATTTGTAGCAAGTTACGACCGAAATACTGGACAAATTAAATTGGAAATTGTTTCTATGGATGATAAACATATCTCGACTTGCACTGGAAACGGTAAGAAATTTCGCGGAACAGTAGTAGAATTTGGTCTAAATACTGCTGCAACAAATGATGTAGCTTTACGTGGTGGATTTGTTGGTGGTTCAACGTTAAAGAAACTAGACGTTGCTCCACCAGGATATGAAAATTTTAATTTTGATGCTGCATATAAAGCCCGATATGATATCGTTTATCCTCTAGGTGATAATTAATAACATAACATAATAACAAAAGCATTTTTACATCATTTTAATAAATATTTGTTTAAAGTAAATATTTATTTATAATATATTTATATATATAAAATGGTTCATAAATTAAGCAAAAGCGAAAGGATCGGGAAATTTACACAATTAGAAGGATGGTTTTCTGTAATGGGGGTTGTGGAATATGCCATTCCTGAGAATGGCACTAAAAACATTGAATTTTTTATCATTTTAAAATTAAAATACGTTGACCCTGCTGGAAATTTTGCGTTATATAAATGTGTGCAATTTTTTTCACAAACAATAGTCGATAATTTAACTTCAGTTGGTGCAACGACATCAAATACGAAAATTAAAGGAGTTGTAGCAAGTTACGACCGAAATACTGGAAAAATTAAATTGGAAATTGTAGCTATGGATGATAAAAATACATGGACATGTATAGGAAACGGTAAAAATTTTCGTGGAACATCGATAGAATTTGGTTTAAATACTGCTGCAACAAATGATGTAGCTTTACGTGGCGGATTTGTTTGTGGTTTAACATTAAATAAACTAGACGTTGCTCCTGTGGGGTTTGAAAGTTTAAATTTTGATGTTGCATATAAAACTCAGTATGATTTCTCTTATCCTCTAGGCGATAATTAATAACATAACATAATAACAAAAGCATTTTTACATCATTTTAATAAATATTTGTTTGAAAGTAAATATTTATTTATAATATATTTCTATTATATAAAATGGTTCATAAATTAAGCAAAAGCGAAAGGATCGGGAAATTCACACAATTAGAAGGATGGCATTATAATAAAGGGACTTATGAATATGCCGCTCCTGAGAATAGCACTAAACAAAATGAAAGGTTTAACGTTTTAAAACTTAAATACATTGACCCTGCTGGGAATTTTGCGTTATATAAATGTTTGCAAATTATTTCACAAGAAATATTAGATAATTTAACTTCAGCTGGTGCAACAACATCAAATACGTCTTTACAAGGGGCTGTAGCAAGTTACGACCGAAATACCGGAAAAATTAAGTTGGAAATTGTAGATATGGATGATAAAACTATAGCGACTTGCACAGGAAATGGTAAGAAATTTCGCGGAACAGTAGTAGAATTTGGTGTAAATACTGCCGCAACAAATGATGTGGCTTTACGTGGTGGATTTGTTGGTGGTTTCACATTAGATAAACTAGACGTTGCTCCCACTGGGTTTGAAAGTTTTAATTTTGATGTTGCATATAAAACCCGATATGATATCGTTTATCCTCTAGGCGATAATTAATAACATAACATAATAACAAAAGCATTTTTACATCATTTTAATAAATATTTGTTTGAAAGTAAATATTTATTTATAATATATTTCTATTATATAAAATGGTTCATAAGTTAAGCAAAAGCGAAAGGATTGGGAAATTCACACAATTAGAAGGATGGTTTTCTACTAAATTATCTTTTGAATATGCCGTTCCTGAGAATAGTAGTAAAAACGTAAATCCGTTAAATATTTTAAAACTAAAATACATTGACCCTGCTGGGAATTTTGCGTTATATAAATGTGTGCAAATTTTTTCACAAGAAATGTTAGATAATTTAACTGCAGCTGGTGCAACAACATCAATTATTATTATAAGAGGGGGTGTAGCAAGTTACGACCGAAATACTGGAAAAATTAAATTGGAACTTGTAGCTATGGATGATAAACATATGTTTAGTTGCACAGGAAACGGTAAAAAATTTCGCGGAACAGTAGTAGAATTTGGTGTAAATACAGCTGCAACAAATGATGTAGCTTTACGTGGTGGATTTGTTGGTGGTGTAACATTAAAGAAACTAGACATTGCTCCGGCAGGATATGAAAATTTTAATTTTGATGTTGCATATAAAGCCCGATATGATTTTGTTTATCCTCTAGGCGATAATTAATAACATAACATAATAAAACAGTTAGAATAAAGTATAATAAATTTAAATATATTAAGAATAAATTATAATATATTTAAATATATTTCTATTATATAAAATGGTTCATAAATTAAGCAAAAGCGAAAGGATTGGGAAATTTACACAATTAGAAGGATGGTATTATAATAAAGGGACTTATGAATATGCCATTCCTGAGAATGGCACTAAAAACATTGAATTGTTTAACGTTTTAAAACTTAAATACATTGACCCTGCTGGAAATTTTGCGTTATATAAATGTTTGCAATTTTTATCACAAACAGTGTTCGATAATTTAACTGGAGCTGGTGCAACAATATCAACTATAACCATACAAGGAGTTGTAGCAAGTTACGACCGTAATCACGGACAAATTAAGTTGGAAATTGTAGATATGGATGATAAAACTATATGGACGTGCACAGGAAATGGTAAGAAATTTCGCGGAACAATAGTAGAATTTGGTGTAAATACAGCTGCAACAAATGATTTCGCTTTACGTGGTGGAATTGTTGGTGGTTTCACATTAAAGAAACTATACGTTGTTCCTGTAGGGTTTGAAAGTTTTAATTTTGATGTTGCATATAAAACCCGATATGATATCGTTTATCCTCTAGGCGATAATTAATAACATAACATAATAACAAAAGCATTTTTACATCATTTTAATAAATATTTGTTTGAAAGTAAATATTTATTTATAATGTATTTAGAATATATAAAATGGTTCATAAATTAAGCAAAAGCGAAAGGATTGGGAAATTTACACAATTAGAAGGATGGTTTTCTAGAAAAATGACTTTTGAATATGCCATTCCTGATAATAGCACTAAAAACATAAATGCGTTTAACGTTTTAAAATTAAAATACATTGATCCTGTTGGGAATTTTGCATTATATAAAGGTTTAATAATTTCGTCACAAGCAACAGTCGATAATTTAACTGCAGCCACTGCAACAACATCAACAGTGGGTTTAAGAGGGGTTGTAGCAAGTTACGACCGAAATACTGGAAAAATTAAGATGGAAATTGTAACTATGGATGATAAAAATATAGCGACTTGCACAGGAAAGGGTAAGAAATTTCGCGGAACAGTAGTAGAATTTGGTGTAAATACTGCCGCAACAAATGATGTGGCTTTACGTGGTGGATTTGTTGGTGGTTTCACATTAGATAAACTAGACGTTGTTCCCGCAGGGTTTGAAAGTTTTAATTTTGATGTTGCATATAAAACCCGATATGATGCAGTTTATCCTCTAGGCGATAATTAATAACATAACATAATAACAAAAGCATTTTTACATCATTTTAATAAATATTTGTTTAATAATAAATATTTATTTGATAATAAATATTTGTTTATATATATTTCTATTATATACAAATGGTTCATAAATTAAGCAAAAGTGAAAGGATTGAGAAATTTACACAGTTAGAAGGATGGCATTCTAATAAAGTGATTTTTGAATTTGCCTCTCCTGAGAATAGCACTAAAAACATGGAATTGTTTCACGTTTTAAAACGTAAATACATTGATCCTGCAGGACATTATGCGTTATATAAATGTTTGCAACTCGTTCCGCAAGCCCTGTTCGATGCTTTAAATGGGGTCGCAACAACTGTATTAGCTACGTCAGTTAACTCTAATATTGTCGGTTTACAAGGGGTTGTAGCAAGTTACGACCGAAATACTGGACAAATTAAGATGGAACTTGTAGATATGGATGATAAATCTATATGGACGTGCACAGGAAATGGTAAAAAATTTCGTGGAACAACGGTAGAATTTGGTGTAAATACAGCTGCAACAAATGATGTAGCTTTACGTGGAGGAAATGTCGGTGGTTTCACATTAAAGAAACTATACGTTGCTCCCGTAGGGTTTGAAAGTTTTAATTTTGATGTTGTATATAAAACACATTATGATATCGTTTATCCTTATGGCGATAATTAATAACAAAGTTAGAATATATTAAAATATATTTAGAATATAAAAATGGTTTATAAATTAAGCAAAAGCGAAAGGATTGGAAAATTTACACAATTAGAAGGATGGTATTCTAGGCAAGCGAAATTGGAATATGCTGTTCCCGAGAATAGCACTAAAACATTGGAATCGTTTAACATTTTAAAACTAAAATACATTGATCCTTCTGGGAATTTTGCGTTATATAAAGGTTTATCATTTAAGTCACAAACATCAGTCGATAATTTAAATTCGGCTGGTTCAACAACATCAAATACGTCTTTAAAAGGGGCTGTAGCAAGTTACGACCGAAATACTGGAAAAATTAAATTGGAAATTGTATCTATGGATGATAAAAATATAGCGACTTATACTGGAAATGGTAAAAAATTTCGCGGAACAACTGTAGAATTTGGTGTAAATACTGCTGCAACAAATGATGTAGCTTTACGTGGTGGATTTGTTAGTGGTGTCACATTAGATAAACTAAATGTTGTTCCCGTAGGGTTTGAAAGTTTTAATTTTGATGTTGCATATAAAAACCGATATGATATCGTTTATCCTCTAGGCGATAATTAATAACATAACATAATAACAAAAGCATTTTTACATCATTTTAATAAATATTTATTTGATAATAAATATTTATTATTACACTTTTGTATATTTTAAATGGTGATTTAAATCTTCAAAGATGTAATAACTTTTTTAAATTCTTTCTTTATATTTTCGTGTTTATTATGGGTTTGTCCATGTTTAAAATTTCGAATACTATTTATAATTTCCATCTCTTTGTCAAATAATTGTTTGCGATTTTCTTTAACTTCATGGATATATTCTATATTTTTTCTTGTTTTATTGTTGTTGCCGTTTCTATCACCTCTATTATGAGGAGTTGTATATCCACCGCCCCCTTTTAAATGTGGTAGGTGTGGTGCTGATATATGTGGTGCTGATATGTGTGGTGCGTGTACTGCTGGTGCATGTACTCCTCCTCCCGGTGCATGTACTCCTCCTCCCGGTGCATGTACTCCTCCTCCCGGTGCATGTCCTCCTGGTGGGTGTTCCCCTCCTGGTGGATGTCCTCCTGGTGGATGTTCCCCTCCTGGTGGATGTTCCCCTGGTGGATGTTCCCCTGGTTTTTTTTCTGGTGGTTGTTGTTGATGTTCCATTTCTCCTTGTTGTTGTTGTTGTTGTTGTTGTTGTTGTTGTTGTTGTTCTTCCTGTTGTTGTCCGGCTTGTGGTTGTTGTCCGGCTTGTGGTTTTTCACCTGATTTACTATGTTTATGCGTTGGTTCTGCATCAGCTGCATGATTATTTCCATACTCAGCTGCTAATCCTAATACATCACTATTAAATCCAGAAATAGCTTCATGATCGATATTTATCTTTGCTACAATATTACCAATTTGAGATAAGAGATCCTTTATATCTTCCATATTTTTTGCGAAAATTTCCCTTTTTTGTGTAGAGTCAATAGAAGTATCTTGCGATATTTGTGTATTTTCTAAAAGAATTTCGTCAATTTTGTCAATTATTTGTAATACTGCTTTCTCTGCTACTTCTTTTGTTAACTCGGATATTTTTGCAGCCGTCTCAATAGCACGGTGTTCTGATGTCTTTTCCATTCTACGCGCCAATATTCCATTAAACCAATCTTTAATAACTGAAACCATACCACTCCCAATATTAGATCCTTTTTGTTTCAGTTTATTTTCCTCCATAACTTTTTCTTGATTATTCATTATTCTTACTTGTTCATCGTTATTATTCACATCAACAATGCTCTTACCGGTGGTTGATACACCAGAAACCGGGTCAACACTAGATGTGGCTACTGTTGCTGTTGCACTTCCTTGTGATGCATGTCCTGGTGCTTTAGCTGGTGGTTTGGCTACTGCTGCTTTTTTAGTCTCCGCTGCTGCTGCTACTGCTGCTACTGATGTTGCTGCTGCTGCTTCAGGTGTTGCTGCTACTGGTGTTGCTGCTACTGGTGTTGCTCCTGGTTTAGTCTTTTTTTTTTTAAAAAGATTACTAAAAAAAGAGTTTTTTTTATCTTCTGGTGTTGCTGCTGCTGCTGCTTCTGTTGTATGTGCTGCTGCTGCTTCTGTTGTATGTGCTGCTGCTGCTTCTGTTGTATGTGCTGCTGCTGCTTCTGTTGTATGTGTTGTTGTTGGTTTATGTGCTTCTGTTTCTGTTGTCTGTGT
>Ga0209086_10000057_pt1 | contig 97278 bp, 85 predicted proteins | sample M_130207_XF_Meta_FD_187312 | JGI IMG/M metagenome (GOLD analysis project Ga0209086, IMG submission 187312) | Freshwater microbial communities from Lake Montjoie, Canada to study carbon cycling - M_130207_XF_MetaG (SPAdes) (version 2) | ecosystem: Environmental > Aquatic > Freshwater > Lake... | reverse complement strand
AAATATCCTAGTGAGTATGAGTATACTATGTCACCTACTAAAGAATATAAATTAATGTGTACAGGACCGCTTAATGGTACATGAAAAGATACATTGAATTTATCGAATATTGGCTGGGGATAAACATGTACCAAATTAGATTGCGTAGGTATATTTTGTTCTTTTACATCAATAGTTCCATTTGCATTAATATCATCAATAAGTATTCTCAACTCTCCAAATCCCCATTTCTTTAATACAGTTGAACCAGAAGTAAAGATAAATGAAGATGAATCAAAAGTAATTGTAAGTGGTTTATTCAATGAATATGTTTCTTCTGTACCACTTTGAGAAATTGCCTTTAAGGATTGAGCTTGACTATATTGATACGACGCGAGTACAACCATCATCATAAATATGAACTTCTGCATTCACTTTCTCCTATATATTAATAAAACTGTATCCAATGAACTTTCCTCATCATTGTTTTAATTATAGAAAATAACCATTTATTTGTATGTAAATATCTACATATTTTAATTCCAGCCTTTTGTGCCCATTGTTTAATAATTGTGTTGTAATCATTTTTCTTTTTGTCGGGGTGTGGGTATTTCTCACCCCGACAAAGTGGCTACCATCGCACAAGGGGAAAAAGAGGTGGATTCGTTCAAAACCCTATGTACTAGGATTATTCTTTTTCCATTCATCGTACATATTTTTAAGCATTTGCACATCATCCCAAGCAGGCTTTTTCCAATTTGGATTACGTAATAAAGCAGCTGGATGATATGTAGCAATCATATTTACCCCATGATAGTTCAGTATTTTACCTCGAATATCCATCATTTTATGATCATTTTTTAAGAGAGTATTTACAGCAGTTAACCCCAATGCAAGAATAAAAGCAGGCTTTATCAATTCTATCTGCTTCTGTAAATAAGGTTCACATGAGTTTATTTCAGATTTTTCTGGACGTCTATTATTTGGTGGACGACATTTTATAATATTTGCTATGTATACTTCTTCGCGGGTAAAACCTATAGCTTGCAATATTTTGGTGAGAAGCTGTCCTGCTGCACCAACAAATGGTTCGCCTTTTGCATCTTCGTCAGCTCCAGGGGCTTCGCCAATAATCAGAATATCAGCTTGTGGATTGCCTACCCCAAATACAAAAGAATTTCTAGTTGATCCTAGAGAACATTCCTGACAATTATGAATATATTGGTATAAAATCGGAAGCGATTCTGCTTGATGCCAATTGGGATTGATACTTAAAGACATAATTTCAGCTTGTATGTGTAAGGGTTCTTCATGATTTATAACATGATTATCAACAGTAAAAGGAGGCTCTATATATAATAAAGGACCAAATAATTCTTTTTGCTGCTGCAAATATGTAATAACTTTATCTTTCATGTAGTTAAATATAAAAAAACCTTTACTCGTAATCTCATTGAAAAACGAATAAAGGTTTATGAAGTCTTGATGATTAACTAAGTTTAAAGCCTTCTTCTAATAATTCATTTACCTTACCCATTGTTTCAGCTTCGGCATAGAATCTTATTAAAGGTTCAGTACCAGATGAACGAATAAGCAACCAACCATTATCCACAAAGAATTTAAAACCATCTTTTGTCTCAGTTGAAATTACTGGATAACGTCCAATTTTTGCAGGACCTTTTGCACAAGCATTCATTATAACTTTCTTTTGTTGACTCGTTACATGAACATCTTTGCGCATATATTTATGTGGACCAAATTCTGTATCAAGATCATCGCATAATTGTTTCAAACTCTTTTTACGATGAGCCATCATTTCGATAAGTAAAAGTGCATTAAAAATGCCATCTCGCTCTGGAATATGAAGAATTGTCCCTAAGCCACCTGATTCTTCACCACCCACAATGACTTTTTGCTCATTCATTAGTTTAGCAACATGCTTAAACCCGACAGGTGTTTCAATTAAGGTTAAATTATGTTTTGCACAATATTGTTCAACCATAGAAGTAACGGAAACAGTTTTAACAACCGAACCACGTTTCTTTTTGTCTTCATACATATACTTCAAAAGCAGAATAAACAGTTTTTGTGAATCCACAAAATTTCCAGATTCGTCTGCGGCACCTAATCTATCGGCATCACCATCTGTTGCTAAACCAATAGAATAATTACCTTCTTTGATTTTATCTAAAAATGTAAGAAGATTGCTTGGAATTGGCTCAGGATTGGTAATATCTCCAAAAGAAGGATTAAACTCAGCATGAATCTCTTCTACATTCTGTAATACTTTAGGAAGAATACCCTGTCCAGCACCATACATTGCATCTAATAGAATAGTAAAATTAGATGAATTAATTAAGTCAAGATCAATCTTCTTTCTGATATATCTAAGATATGATTCTTGAGCATCAAAAGGGCGTATTGCTCTTTCGAGTATATATTGATCTAGGGATTTTGGCGGAGCTTTCGGAACTTTATTAGCAAGTTTAGCTAATTCTAGTTCTATTTCTGCTATTTCTTCAGGATATGCAGGGCCCCCAAACTTACCTTTTACTTTATATCCATTATAAATAGGAGGGTTATGGCTTGCAGTGATTACTATTCCTAATACAGCACCTTTTTGCTTGGTATGAAATGACACTTGAGGTGTGGAAGAAACAGATTGCGTTAAATGAACAATAATACCATGAAAAGCAAAGATTCTTGCGGTTTCTTCGGCAAATTCACGAGACATAAATCTGGTATCATATCCAATAACAGCAGCTGAATTTTTTTCGCCTATTCTTTTAATATAATTCGCTGTTGCAGTTGCAACTAATGCTAAATTATCATAGGTAAAATCGCGGGCGATAATTCCGCGCCATCCATCAGTTCCAAAAACAATGCTCATAATTTTTACTCAAACAATTGGTGGAGCATGAAAATAGTATTGCTAATTATAAAATTGTGAAACCTGCATATTTTGCAGAGAAGCCTAATTCTTCTTCAATTCTAAGCAATTGATTGTACTTTGCAACTCTATCAGATCTACTTGGGGCACCTGTTTTGATTTGCCCAGCATTTGTAGCAACGGCAATATCAGCGATTGTGGTATCTTCAGTTTCGCCAGATCTGTGAGATATTATTGTTCTATAGCCATGTTGATGAGCCATAGAAATAGTGTCTAATGTTTCTGTTAATGTTCCAATTTGATTTACTTTAATCAAAATGGCATTTGCAGTTCCAGTTTCTATACCTTTTGTTAAAAATGAAGGATTTGTCACAAATAGATCGTCTCCAACCAATTGTATCGTATCACCCAAGGCATCTGTTAACTTTTTCCAACCTTCCCAGTCATTTTCTCCCATTCCATCCTCTATAGAAAACAATGGATATTGAGAACATAATGACATATACCACTGAATCATCTCATCAGAGGTTTTGGATGGAGAACCTGATTTATACATTTCATACACACCATTCTTTACCATTTCACTTGCAGCAACATCGATTGCAAGTAAGATATCGTCTCCAGCATTATAACCTGCAAGCAGGATTGCATTTAAGATATGGTCAAATGCTTCTTCATTGGATTTCAGAGAAGGTGCAAATCCACCTTCATCACCAACAGATGTATTATAACCGTGTTTTTTAAGCACAGACTTTAAAGCATGAAAAACTTCTGTACCCATTCTTAAAGCATTCGAGAAAGAATCTGCACCTACAGGCATAATCATGAATTCTTGAATATCTACAGTATTATCAGCATGCTTGCCGCCATTCAGAATGTTCATCATTGGAACAGGTAATGTGTTCCCATAAATACCACCTAAATAACGATATAAAGGCATATTATAGTATGCTGCAGATGCCTTGGCTATTGCTAAAGATACTCCAACAATTGCATTTGCACCTAGATTAGATTTATTTTCCGTTCCATCTAATTCTATTAACAAATCATCAATTTCTGCCTGATCATCTGCATCCAAACCTTCAAGTTCTTCTGCAATGGTGCCATTAACATTATCTACTGCCTTTAAAGTGCCTTTACCACCATATCTGGTAGAATCATCATCTCTAAGTTCGCACGCTTCGTTTTGTCCGGTACTGGCACCAGAAGGAACAGCAGCAACACCAAAAGAACCATCTTCTAATACTACTTCAACTTCTAAAGTAGGATTTCCACGAGAATCTAATATTTCTCTGGCATGAATATCAGTAATTGAGGGGTTCATTTTAAAACCTTTAAAGAGACAGATGATTGAATATGTAATTACATTATTATATATCTTTTATGAAAAAAGGACATCCTTTGCCGCAATGAACAATGGCGCCCTTTTTTAACTTTATCTATTTCATATTCAAAAGGAAATAGAATCTATTTTAGATGCTAACTGAAAATCTAATTCTGTTAATCCTCCTTTATCATGAGTACTTATCATAATAGAAACTTTATTCCAACCATATAGTTGAATATCTGGATGATGATCCATAGCTTCAGATACAATTGCAATCGCATTAATAAATCCAATAGCCGATGCAAAATTAGATAGGATGAACTGTCGTTTAAGGCTTAATCCATCATTAATCCACATAGGTAATAAAGCACTATGATTATCGATTAATTCTTTGGATAGTAATTCTGGAATACTCATAAAAACAATGTTGAATTAATTGGTATGAGCTTCTAAACGTTCAGCAATATATTGCTTACTTACAGCTCCAATAATAGTATCAACCATTTCTCCACCTTTAAAAATCAATATTGTAGGAATTGATCTGATTCCATATTTCAGTGGTGCCATTTGATTGCTATCAACATCCATTTTCCCAATCACAACTTTTCCTTCGTATTCGCCTGCTAGATCTTCAATAATAGGAGCTATCATACGGCATGGACCACACCATGTAGCCCAAAAATCTACTAATACAGGTTTATCTGATTTAAGTACTTCAGTTTCAAAATTTTCATCTGTAATATGCAAAGGGTGTGACATATTATATTACCTTAAGTTAGAATGATTTATTTATTAATGCTGACAAAATTACCAAAATTTTACATTGAACTATTAAACAAAATTAAAAGTATTGTATGATTGTACTTTACTATAAATCTACAGCATGGTTTGAATCCATAAACAACTATAAGTATGTATACTTACAAACTCTATATATAGTCTTTTATCGTTAAGAAACGTTCTGCCGCAGTTTCAAGTGTAGAATACTTTTTACAGAAACAAAACCTAACATAAGTACTTGCTCTTTCGGGGCGCAGATAAAAACTTCCTGGGGGTATACATGCAATTCCACATGTTTTGATTAGCCATTTAGCAAAATCATTAGTATGTGCAAATGAAAAATCCACTGTATCAGCCATCATAAAATACGTCCCTTCGGATACTATAGGATAAAGGCCAGCATGTGATAGAATCGATGAAAGATAATCTCTTTTTTTCCGATAATCTTGTTTTAATTGACTATAATATTCATCTGGTAAATCTAAAGCTGCTGCTGCTGCATATTGCATTGGAGTAATGCTTGAGAACACATTAAATTGATGCACATTTCTTATTGGTTTTTGAAGCGCTTCACTAGAAATAGCCCAACCTAATTTCCATCCAGTAAATGAGAATGTTTTACCTATACTAGAAATAGTAATTGTTCGGTTTTCCATGTCTGGCATTGATCGCAATTGTACATGTATATGATTATCAAAAACTAGATGTTCATACACTTCATCAACAATTGCAAGTACATCAAATTCATTACATAAATCAGAAATAAAACCTAATTCCGATCTATTCAAAACAGTTCCAGAAGGATTATGCGGGGTATTTATAAGAATAGCTTTTGTTTTTTCAGAAAAAGCTGCTTTTAACTCTACTGGATTAAATCTATATAATGGTTCATGCAATGTTACTGGTACTGGAATTCCTCCTGCAATGGTTATTGCGGGCACATAAGAATCATAGCAAGGTTCAAAAACAATTACTTCATCACCTGGATTAATAAAAGCTAATATTGTAGAAAACAAAGCTTCTGTTGCACCAGACATAACAGTTATTTGAGACGATGGGTCAATATCATGTTGATAGAATCTAGAGGAATGCCTTGCAATTGCTTTTTTAAAACCGTTTTCACCAGACATAGCCGCATATTGATTTCTACCAGAAGCTATAGCCTCCATGGCAATCCGTTTTATTTCTATTGGGCCATCAAAATCCGGGAAACCTTGTCCTAAATTTACTGCATTATATTGATGCGCTAATGCACTAATCTCTGTAAATATAGAAGTTCCAAAAGATTCTGTTCTTTGTGAAGCAGTTAATTTTGAAAGGGAAGTTTTCATTAAGTTTTTTTCAATACAGATGTTATGGTTTATTCTGATTTTTTCGAAATCGCATATTAAGTACTTCTACTAATAATGAAAATGCCATTGCTGTATATATATATCCTTTAGGTACATGAATACCAAATCCTTCAATAAATAATGTAAGGCCAACCATCAATAAAAATGATAATGCTAACATTTTTAAAGTAGGATGCGCTTCTATATATTTACTAATTGAAGCAGATGAAAACAACATGATTATCAAGGCTATAAGTATCGCCATAATCATAATAGGAATCTGATTTGCCAATCCAATTGCTGTAATAACAGAATCTAATGAAAAAACCAAGTCAATTAATAGAACTTGCGTCATTATAGATGTAAATGCTTTAGATTTTATGGAATTATCTTTATCTTCATAATGGCTTTCTCCTTCTATCTTGGAGTGGATTTCTATTGTACTTTTTGCAAGCAGAAATAATCCGCCAAACATCATAATCAAATCACGCCCTGAAAACTCATGATGTACAATAGAAAACAATGGATATACCAAACCTGCAATCCACGATATACTGAGTAATAAAATAGTACGAAGTATTAAAGCTCCAATTATCCAAATTTTTCGAGCCTTAGCATGATCTTGTACCGGTAATTTACCCACAATAATAGAAACAAAAATTACATTGTCTATTCCCAATACAATTTCTAATAAAGATAAAGTCAATAGACTAAATAATCCTTCTGGGGTAAAAACTGAATACAATATTTCCATGATCGCAACTGATTGTAAAATTAAATGTTAACACAAATTACTAAAGGGACACATCACAAAAAAAAATACAAGCAATCTAATGAAGATAAATTATGTTTATCTTCGCTAATGATTTGATTTGTTAAGAGGTTGTAGATTTATATCTGTAACTTTATGATGAAAAGTTTGTTTCTCTAAGCACTGTTTATGAATTCTTCAAACGCACATGTTTCCGATATAGAGCTCTATGCTGCACTGAAAAATGGTAGAAGTGTTTCAGAGCCCGCATTTGCAGAACTTTATACTAGATATTCTCCTAGGATTTTTGCTTATTGCAGAAGAATTTTAGGTAATAGAGAAAGTGCACAAGATGCTTTTCAAGAAACGTTTATACGGTTCTATAATAGTGCGCAGCAAAATAGAGAAATGACAAATGTACCAGCATATTTATTAAGAATTGCCAGGAATATATGTCTAAATATGCAGAGAAATAATCATAGAACAACAAATTTAGAAGATTATCATTTACCCTTTACAGAAGAATATTCACATGAAAAAAAAGAATTACTCTCTTTAGTTACTACTGCCCTAGAATTATTACCTGAAGACTACAGAGAATCTTTTGTTTTAAGAGAATATGATGGTTTAAGTTATCAAGAGATTGCAGACTTAACCCAAACTAGCTTGGCAACTGTTAAAATCAGAATATTTAGAGCTAAACAAAAAATTCGTGAGATTTTAGCACCTTATTTATCGGATTTATCACAATAATTCGCATCTTTTAATGCTGTATATATATGAATATCAATAATTTACATTTATCATCTGAATCAGAACAGCTTCTTATTTCTTTTCTAGATGGAGAATTATCACTAGAAAAAGAACAAGAATTGTTTTCACAGCTAGCTATTAATGATAATGATATTCGCTCTTCAATGAGAGAATTATTAGCCATTCGAAGTGCTATTCAAAATGATATCGAAGCCTTCACACCTCCAACTGAGTCCAAAGACATCATTTTCTCTTCCATCGGTTTAAGTCTTCCAAAAGTAGCCGAATTACCTGTTCATACTCATTCGAATATGTGGAAAAAATACATAATTCCTTTGGCTCTTTTAACATTAGGTATTGGATCAGGCATTGCGTTTACATTCGATAAATACGCTAAAGATCGTAATGAACTTCTATCTCTAATGAATTCTGCAAAAAAGTATGTTTCACCATCTCAAGCTGCAATTTCTTCTGGAGAAAATGCACAGGTTCCTGATATAATTTTACAACAGCCAACAAAAATAGTGTACAGAGATAGAATTATTCAACCAGAACCTATCGAGAAGAAAAAAGATATGGCATCTGTATTGTCTACACCAAATGAAATAGCAACTCATGTTTCAATAACCGAAATACCTCAAACTATATTAGATAAAGAAGTAACAACACTACCTTTGACAAATGAATCAAAAATGATAGAAGAAGTAGCTAAAACAGTTGCACCTTCTCAGATTACCAATCAGACAATAATAGAATATCCTTTATTCTGGACTCAGATCCGAGGATTAACAACCGTGAATGGCAATGAATATTCAGGAATTCAACCGACTGCTTCTATAACAGACAATGTAAAGTTAGCATTTGCATATTCTTTGTCAGACAATTTTGCAGTAGGATTTGAAACAGGTCGTGAATTATATGCCTTGGAATATCAAGGTATTAAAGACAATAGATCAGTTGATTTTTACCAATTATCCCCTATGTTGTCTGGCGGACTTTTTATTCAAGCTAGAACTAATCCTCAAGAAATTGTTGCTAAAGGTTCTCAGTTATATCTATCAGGTTTTGCTGGCGGAACCGAAGTTGGTTTATTAGGAAGAATTGGTACCGGTATTCTCTATCCGATTACACCTAAATTTGCAATAAATATTGGATGCGAACAATCTTGGATGAATTATCAATATCAAGGAAATTGGTTCCAGACTCATAAATTAGACATCTTATATGGCATTGCTATTACATTTTAAACCATAAGCTATTCTTTATATATTAAGTACAATTGCAGTTATGAATATATCGTTTAAACATATTTTATTGATTTGTATTCTTTGCATTTCCCAGGTTATTGGTGGGTGCAAAGAACCAACAGATTTAGGCGGAAATATTATTATTGAGCCCAAATCAACAAATAATATTTCTTCTAAGGATATATCCATATTTTATTCAGGCAAAGGTAATTACTCTGTATTTAATCAAAAAGATCAAGAAGACTTGTCTTGGACTTTATCTTCTTTGACAGTAAGTGATATTATTATTGATACTACTCTTACTCATTCAATAACATTAAGCATACATGGAAAAGGTTTAATTACAAGAGATGCAACTAATGAATTAGCTAAAAGTTTTCCTAACAAAATAAGCTTTGATATTGATTCATTGATAATTCCCATAATAAAATCAGACCCTAGAAATCAATTGCCCCTAAAACCAATTCTGTTAGATGATGCTGAACTAGAAATTACAATTAATAACAGAAGAATGGTAAGTGGCGTACAAAAGCTAGATCAAATATTTAAAAAAATATCTTTAAGAGAACGTGATATTTTTTTCAAGTCATTGATGTCCGCTTGTTCGTATCCTCCTAATTCATCAACAACAGGTAAAGGCGAATTAAATATATTTCTACAATTCCTTATCCCAAATATTGAAGTAATAAATGAAAATAAAAAAGAAAAGTCATTTATTTCTGGCGAAAATACAATCAAGTTGAAATGGTAATATAATTTTTTTATTAAGGTGATTTTATGAAGAATTTTCTACAAAACATAGCGGAAAGAGTAATGATTATTGCTCTATTAGCTATTGCTTCATTTGCAAATCTGATGGCCCTACCTGGTACGCCAACAAATTTCAATGTAACAATTGAAGGCGCTGACACTGCACCTGCTACTATAATTGCTACGTGGAAACCTGCTCAAGATGCAGATTCTAATACACAGTATTTAGTGTATATGGCAACTACTATTAATGGTGTCTTAACAGATTTCAAAGTAATTGCAGATCCACGTGAAACAAAATGTGTTAAACAGGGATTAGCAGCAGGAACTTATAAATTATATGTAACTGCAAAAAATTCTGGTTCAGAGAGCCTTCCAACTGAAAAGAAAATGATTGTCATCAAAGAGGCAAATTCATTATTCAAATTTATTTCTGAACCTTTAAAAACTGGTTATACTGGTATTGCTTATCAATATGTAGTCAAAGTTTCTGTACCAACTGATTATAAAGGTGGCTTGGCTTGGGCATTAGTTAAATCTCCAGACGGTATGACTATTAACAATGATGGTAAAATTGAATGGAAATCCCCAATTGCAGGTGTGTATGTAATTGTATTAACATGTGCTATGACAGATGCTCCAAAAACTATTGTTACGCAATCATTTGAATTAAAGATAAGCGATAAGAATGTTGAACAGAAATTCTCAATCATAAGTAAGCCTTCAACTACAGGTTGCATAAATAAAGAATATATATATGAGCCTAAACTTCAAACTATGTATTCAACAACTGTTGTTTGGAAGCTAATTTCAGGACCAGATGGCCTTACAATAAATCCTTCAACTGGAAGAATTGCATGGGCTCCAAAAAATATTGGCGAATACAAAGTCATTATTGCTGCAATACAAATAATAGGTAATGATACATTGATAACCGATCAGTCATGGATTATTAATGTTAAAGAAAATTGCGAAGGATCTGATAAACCTCAACCATGTGCAATGTTGGTAGGATATGTTAAAGATGCTAATGGCCAGCCAATTGCTTCTGGTATTGTAAAGGCAATTCGTTTGGAAAAAGATAATCTAGGCCAAAGCTCTTATACTGTTGCTTTTAAAATGGGACAATGGTCTATGAAAGTTAGAGAAGGTTCTTATAAAATCTTCTTCACCGGTGAGTCTTTTATTGAAGAATGGTATAAAGATGCTAAGGAGATGTCTTTAGCTCAAATAATGGTTGCCACATGCAACAATACTTATGAAATTCCTGCTATTGTGGAATTAAAAAAGAAAGCAAAATATTGGCTTGTAGAAGGTTCAGTTAAAAATTCAAAAGGCGAAGGTATTCCTAATTCACTTGTACAGTTTATCGGTAAAAACCCTAATGGCAGTACAAAAGAAAATGTTATCATTTCAGTTAAAACAGATAATACAGGAAATTATCGAATTGAATTACCAGAAAACTATGCAATGATTGGCGTGGCAATTCCTACTGGTGATTATTCAGCATTATACTTGCAATCTTATTATGATGGCAAACAAAATATGGCTGAAGCCACAACTATTGTGCTAACTCAAAATACAAATATCAACTTTGTTCTTCAGGACAAACCGGTATTTAAGAATGGTTTTGCCGCTTCCTTAAAAGATACTTCAGGCAAGGGATTATTTGGGAAAATCATTGCACTGCCAATTGCAAATGGCAAAGAGCCTAAAAAAGGTATTGCAAGAACATTAAATACAGATTTAGAAGGAAATGCAGTATTTAATAATCTTGAACCTGGTGAATATGTTCTTTTTGGCATTCCTGATACTCGCTATTATGCACCTGGATATTATACATCAAGTGGTTTTGCAGCAAAGAAATGGCAAGATGCAACTCGTATTTCTGTTGGTGACAATATGATTGCGGTTGTGTTTGATATAAGACTAATGCCTGTTTTAGGCAAAAAAGGTGCTGCTAAACTAGATGGTATCATCAATAAAAAAGGCTCATTTAAAACAGATTCACCTCTTGCTGAATCAAGTGTTGGTGGTGCATTTATTTATGCAGTAGATGAAAATAATGAAATTTCAGATTACTGTTTAAGTGATGATAAAGGTGTCTATTCTATTGATGAGCTTGGACAAGGATTATTTACGCTCATTGCTGATAAAATTGACTTTGAAGGATATCAATCAGTAATCACTACAGACTATTCTACTATTCCTAATGTAGTAAAGAATATTACTTTAAATTCAAACTCTGTTAGTGATGTTCAAGAAAATGTATTTGGTTCTTCTTTTACAGTATATCCAAATCCTACAACATCAATTCTTTCAATAGCTTTACCACACTATAATGGCCATGCAACTATTCAGATATTTTCTTCTTTAGGAACTATCAATGCAGAACAAATAATAGAATGTCAAAATGGTGTAGCTCAGGTTTCAGTGCAAGATTTACCTGCTGGTTCTTATACCTTCCGAATCATGAATAATCAATCTGTGATAACAGGTCAATTCATCATTATTCGATAGTATACAATCAAGTTCTCGAAAAACAAAAAAGCCCTTCTGAATATCATCAGAAGGGCTTTTTTTTAGTTAATATTTTTTACACAAATGGTAATTTTATTATTTCGGCATCAAATTCCTTACCCCTAGCAGCAATCTGAATAATTGACCCTGGCATTGATAATAATACAGGAACATATCCCATTCCAATTCCATAACTCAGAATTGGAGAAATATTGCCACTTGTTACTTCACCAACTATTTCACCATTATGATGAATAGGATAATGTTGTCTTGCAATAAATTTATCAGCCAATACTTTAAATGCTACTAATCTTCTTGAAACGCCCTGCTCTTTCACTGATGCAATGATATCAGAACCATTAAATGAACCTTTTGTAAGTTTTGTTATCCATCCAAGCCCAGCTTCCAATGGATTAGTTGTATTATCAATATCATTGCCATACAGACAATACCCTTTTTCTAATCTAAGGGTATCACGGGCGCCTAAACCAATTGGTAAAATTCCATATTCCTTACCCGCATCAAATAAAGCATGCCAAACAGAAGCACAAACTGTTTCATCACCACGAAAATAGAGTTCAAAGCCAAGTTCACCTGTATATCCAGTTCTAGATAAAATCATTGGTATTCCAGCCCACATACCATCTGCAAAGCCATAATATGGAATGTCTGATAAATTAGTATCTGTTAATTTCTGCAAGGTTTCAATGGATTTTGGACCTTGTACTGCTAATAAATTAATTTCATCGCTAATATCTTTTAAGTCTACATCGTTAAATTCTTTTACCTGCTCATGCATCCAGGCTATATCCTTTTCTGCGCAAGCACCATTTATAACCAACATATAATAGTTTTCACCCCGATAATATACAAGCATATCATCAACAATTCCGCCATCCTGATAACACATAGCAGAATATTGGGCTTTTCCTATTGAAAGCTTAGATGCATCATTGATTGAAATCTTCTGAATAAATTCTAAAGCTTGACTACCACGAACTTCTACTTCACCCATATGAGACACATCAAAAACTCCAACATTGGTTCGCACTGCTATGTGTTCAGCTAAGATGCCAGTTGGATATTGTATAGGCATTTCAAAACCTGCAAAAGATACCATCTTTGCATTATATTGAAGGTGAAGTTCTTGGAAATTTGTTTTTTTCATTATCATCCTTTAAGTACTTATTTGCTTGATTGCTTAGAAATCTTATCCAATTTTTTTGTAACTGCTTCTAATGAGCTTGCTAAAGACTCTCTTTCTTTTTTTAATGAAGTATTTTCTGATTGAAGAGTCATCAATAATTCTGTATCAATAGATTGTAAAGAAGATTTCAAGAAATCTATATGATCTTCCTTTTCTAATATTTCTACATTTAATTCTTTGATTCTAATATCTTTTTGTAAAGATTCTTGTCTGTACTTTTCTAGGGAAGATTCTAAAGTAGACCTTCTCATATCAGCTTCTGGACTCAGCTCTTTTAATGTAATTAATTGTTCCCTTAATCCTTGTATTGTCGTTTTTTGATCATCAAGTTCTTTCTCTGCATCTTTCATCTGATTCTTAAGATTTTCAATCTGATTTACATTAACCTCTATTTGCAAATGTAAATCCTTAATTTCTGCATCTTTTTCATCGGTTGGTATCCTATCAAGAGCATCCGAATTGTAAGAAAAATCATCTATCATCTTCTGTAATTTATTACGCTCATAAATTGCAATTTCTACTGATTTTCTTAACTCAATGATCTCTTCATCATTTGTAACATTATTAGTGAGTTTTGATTTCAAAGCAAATATCTCAGCTTGCAATACAAATATTTCTTCTGAATTATCTGTTTTTGCTAATGACTTTTCAGCGTATATATCTAAAAGCTTCTCACTTACTTTAATGATGTCTTCTTCTGTTTCTGGTAATTCTATAATGTCTAAAACATTCTTTAACATTGATGAATATACTTTTTTATACGTAATATACATACTATCAATTGAAGCTAAATTTCCTTGAAGAACTTGTAATTGATCCTGTATAATACCTGATTCTTCTTTTAACTTAGCATTATGTCTCTTCAATTGGATAAGCTCTGAAGTAGTGGAATCCAATTGCTTCTTAACCTTATCTGACTGAGATAAGGTGTCTTTATACAATGCGATTTCTGCAAGCAATTCAGATCTATTAGCTATAGCTTTTCGGTATTCATTATCTTTTGAATGTACCCCTTTCTTTAACTCCTGAAGCTTTGATTGATTGCTTGCATTCTCGGTTTTTAACTCCCTATATGACTCTTCATACTTCCTTAAACTATCCCACATAGATGTGATAGCATTATTAAGTGCTGTATTCATTGTTTTTTCTGAATCTAAATCAGATGATAAGTCTTCCATGTGCCTCTCCTGACTTGGTTTCGATGTATAAACAAATCTACAGAATCTTAAGATTACATCTGCCTACTATTTACTTTCATCTCTCTAAATTTTCTGTTTTTTTTTCTTCATACAATAATACCCTCATCTAATGCGTCAAAACTCTTCATTAGCACTCTAGGGACATGAGTGCTAGTTAATTTTCACATTATATTTTTCTATATTTTTCTATACTTTTTTATTTACGAGGATTATATGAACTTAACACCTTTGCACGACAGAGTATTAGTGCGCCCATCAAAGCCTGAAGAAGTAACTTCTGGTGGTATTATTATTCCAGACACAGCAAAAGAGAAACCAATGCAAGGCGAGATTATTGCAGCTGGCCCTGGTAAGACAACTGAAGATGGAAAACTTGTAACATTACAAGTAAAAGTTGGCGACTCAGTATTATACGGAAAGTATTCTGGTACTGAAGTAAGTGTTAGTGGTGAAGACTTATTGATTATGCGTGAGTCTGATATTTTTGCTGTATTAAGCTAAACACAACTATTTTAATTAAACTATACAAGGATTATCATAATGGCTTCAAAAATTATAACATTTGATGTTGATGCTCGTTCGGCATTAAAACGTGGTGTAGACCAATTAGCAGATGCAGTTAAAGTTACTCTTGGACCAAAAGGTCGGAATGTAATTATCGATAAGAAATTTGGTGCACCTACAATCACCAAAGACGGTGTTACTGTTGCTAAAGAAATTGAATTAGAAGATCCAATTGAAAACTTAGGTGCTCAGATGGTGAAAGAAGTTGCATCTAAAACAAGTGATGTTGCTGGTGATGGCACTACAACAGCTACTGTTTTAGCTCAAGCAATTGTTCGTGAAGGATTAAAAAATGTTACTGCTGGTGCAAATCCAATGGATTTAAAGCGCGGCATCGATTTAGCTGTGAAAGCTATTACAGCCGAGCTCAAAAGAATGAGCCGTGAAGTATCCGGCAAAAAAGAGATTGCCCAAGTAGGAACAATTTCTGCAAATAATGATGAAACTATTGGAAATCTAATTGCTGATGCAATGGAAAAAGTAGGTAAAGACGGTGTTATAACCGTAGAAGAAGCAAAAGGCACAGAAACATCTATGGATGTTGTAGAAGGGATGCAGTTTGACCGTGGTTATTTGTCTCCATATTTTGTAACTGATGCAGAAACAATGGAAACAATCCTAGAAAATCCATTTATCTTAATACATGATAAAAAAATCTCTTCAATTAAAGATTTATTGCCAATACTTGAAAAAACAGCTCAGTCTGGGCGAGGTTTAATTATTGTAGCCGAAGATATTGAAGGTGAAGCATTAGCAACATTGGTTGTAAACAAATTGCGTGGAACAATTCGTGTTGCAGCAGTTAAAGCACCTGGATTTGGTGACAGACGCAAAGCAATGTTAGAAGATATAGCAATTTTAACAGGTGGTACTGTTATCAGTGAAGAAAAAGGCTATAAATTAGATCAGGCTACAGTTGAATATTTAGGCACAGCTAAAAAAGTTACTATTGATAAAGATAATACAACGATTGTAGAAGGTGCAGGTTCTTCTGATGATATCAAAAAACGTATCAATGAGATTAAATCACAAATCGATAAAACAAGTAGTGACTATGATCGCGAGAAATTACAAGAACGCCTTGCTAAGTTATCTGGTGGTGTAGCTGTACTAAAAATTGGTGCTTCTACCGAAGTAGAAATGAAAGAGAAAAAAGCCAGAGTAGAAGATGCATTACATGCAACACGTGCTGCTGTAGAAGAAGGCATTGTTCCGGGTGGTGGTGTTGCATATCTACGTGCTGTTAAAGCACTAGATGGCTTAAAAGGTGAAACCCACGATCAAGATACTGGAATTTCAATTATTCGTCGTGCTGTTGAAGAACCAATACGTCAGATTGTAGCAAATGCTGGACTAGAAGCTTCTGTTATCACTAATCGTATCAAAGAAGGTACTGGGGCTGAAGGATTTAATGCTCGTACTGAAGTATATGAAGACTTAATAGCAGCCGGTGTTATTGATCCTACTAAAGTGTCAAGAGTTGCTCTAGAAAATGCTGCTTCAGTTGCAAGTTTATTATTAACTACCGAAGCAACAATTGTAGAAAAACCTGAATCAGAAAAACCAATGCCACAAATGCCACATGGCGGTATGGATTATTAATCCATTCTAACAAAAAACAAAGCCTCTTCATTATGTGAAGAGGCTTTTTTTATATCAATCCAGCATCAAGTAAGGCTTTTTTTAATATCTCTTTATTTGAAGATAATAAAGGTTGCATAGGCAATCGATAATGTTCTTGACAAAAACCTAACATAGAAAGAATACCCTTTACTGGAATTGGATTAGTTTCGATAAAATTCAATCTCATTAAATCAAATAATTGAAAATGCATCTTCCTAGCCAGCTCGAAATCTCCCCGTAAACAAGCATTAATCATATCTCCAAATTGCTTAGGAGCATAATTTGACATCACAGAAATTACACCTTTTCCCCCGGAAGCTATTATTGGTAATGCAAGAGAATCATCTCCAGCAAGGACAGAAAAGTTCTTTGGAGAATGCTTTATAATCTGCATCATCTGTTCTACATTAGCACTCGCTTCTTTTGTTGCAATGATATGAGGATATGCTTCGGCTAATGCTAATTGAGTTTCTGCTTCCATATTTTGAGCAGTTCTACCTGGTACATTATATAAGATTTGTGGAATACTACAGGCTTCTGCTATAGCAGAGAAATGGGCAATTAAACCTCTTTGTGTGGGCTTATTATAATATGGCGAAACTAAAAGGACAGCATCAGCACCATATTCAGCTGCTTTTTTTGTTAGTTCAATTGCTGCTTTTGTATCATGAGACCCAGTCCCGGCAATGACAGGGATTTTACCATTAGCATATTCAATTGTAAAACGTATGATTTCACATTTTTCATCAAAACTCATAGTTGCACTTTCACCTGTAGAACCACAAGGAACAATTGCATTAATTCCATTAACAATCTGATAATCAATTATTTTTTTCAATGAGGAAAAATCAGGAGATCCATCCGAATTCATAGGAGTAACTAAAGCCGTTATGGTACCATATATGGAAGTAAGCATAATATATTTCCTTAATAATTTATAGTATTGTTTTTAATGAATAAATATAATGACTTTTGAAGGAAATCATCAATGTCAGAAACTGATATGCCTAATGCATTAGCTATAATCTCTTCTATAGATTTATTATTATTTTCACCTTCAATAAGCACATTTTTTACACCGCGTCCACCGTGTTGTTCAAAAACTTCCTTGAAAATCAAGGCTCCATAGGTATAATAAGCCAGTGATTCATTTTGTTCAGCTTGTAAAACGTTTTTAAAAGAAAGAGGTTGACCCCTTTTTTCATTTTCTTTTTTTAGAAGCATTGTTAAATCTAATAAGGATTGTCCTAAACTACCCCCACACCAAGTAGCTACACCCTCTTGAAAAAAACGATGTGTTTTAGAATACGATCTAAAAATCAAATGTGCTAATTCATGTGGATGCCATTCGGAATTTAATGCTGTAAGAACAATATCTTTTTCTGCATATGTTAGCCCAAATGGTGGGGCAATAAAATAATCAAATCCTAAAATAGAAGCTAATTCATCTTTTGATGTAAGAATATAAATTTTAGCGTCTTCTATATCTGGCAAATCGAATAAAGCTGTAAGAGAATCACAAAATCTAGCAGATTTTCTTGCTAGGCTAGATGTATATTTATGCAAAGGAGATAAGATAAATGTTAAGCCATTCATCTTGCGGGATTCCCAGGATTTAGTTTCTACTTGTAAAGCACTTTTAAGAACATATCCAGAATCTTTTAATTGAACATAAACTCTATAAAGTGCTAATGGCGATACCTTTTTGGAAGTATCTGATGAATTAATAAATAATGTTTTTATCATCGTTAAACCAGGAGATACTTCTTCTGAACTAAGTATCATTGGTTTATATGTTTTTAGCATTTCTTGATTCTGAAATATCCATATTCTTGCAGGATCAAAAGAAAACCTATCATTTCTATCAATATCTAACCAAAATGGATTCTCATAAATTGAATCTGGCCTTGATTGCAAATAGCTTTCCCACAGTTTTACTGATTTATCATTCACAGTATCTATTCGATTTGAGTATGAAATTGGCATATCATCATAGATATATGCATATACATCAACATTGAGTAACAATGTTAAGTAAAGCATAATAAACTGAAATGCTTTCTTATTCATTACTATATATCAAGATTATAAGGCATAATATTCACCAATTTTAGGAAGAATTAATGGGATTGACTGTTCATCAAAACACTTTTGTACCCATGAATGATGTACTTTGATATAAGAAAATGTATCAAAATGTACTGCTATACATTGTTTAGCCTTTAAAAAAGTACAAGCTTTAGCAGCATCAACTGCATCCATTGTGAAATTATCACCTATTGGAAGTATTGCAGTACTTATGGAGTATCTTTCTCCTAATAATTTCATATCATAACTTAATGATGTATCACCAGAATAGTAAACAGTACCTTCTTCATTAGTGATAATAAAACCATTGGGATTTCCACCATAACTACCATCTGGAAAAGAACTTGAATGATATGCATGTGTCATAATAATCTTGCCAAATGGAAAATTCCAAGAACCTCCTGAATTCATAGGATGTCCTTCTATATTATGATTCTGCTTATAATAATGGACAATTTCCGCATTAGCGATAATAGTAGATCCACTTTGTTTGGCAATTACCTCAGCGTCTGCTATGTGATCTCCATGAGCATGCGATAAAAGAACAAAATCAGGTTGTATAGATTGAATATCGATATGGCTAGCTAATGAATTACCAGTTATGAATGGATCAAATAGCAATGTAAAGCCTTTTGTTTTGAGTGTAAAACAAGAATGGCCCAAAAAAGTGAATATCATATAGATCTCATTTACTTGCGAAATTTACTTGAAAATAACCAATTTTTTTATCGATTTATGAATACTTATCATAACAATTTGAACATTTTCACAGATTAATTAATCAAAATGTTTGGGCTAAATGAATGAGTTAGTAATTTTGTTCATTCTACGATGTATTCTATACCCTTTTTTCGGAAATTCTTTTATGTCAAAACATATAACTATTGTGGGCGGTGGTCCAGTGGGATGCCTTGCAGCAATTTATTTAGCAAAAAAAGGACATCACATAACAATTTACGAGCGCCGCAAAGACATGAGAAAGGAATCCGAATATGCTGGACGATCCATAAATCTTGCATTGTCAGACAGAGGTATAAGAGGATTAGAAGGAGCCGGAATTGTTCAAGATATACTTAATGTTGCTATACCGATGAGCGGCCGCATGATGCATTCAGTGGATGGAGAACAAATGTATCAAGCATATGGTAAAGAGGGACAAGCCATAAATTCTGTATCTCGTGGAGGAATTAATATTGCATTATTGAATTGTGCAGATTCTTTTGACAATATTTCTATCCATTTTGAAATGAAATGTATTGATGCTGATTTAGATAGATCAATTGCAAGTTTCGAGAATAGCGAAACACATAATATTGTTCATATCCAATCAGATTGTATTATCGCTACCGATGGCGCATATTCTGCGATAAGAGATAAAATGCAGAAATTAGATAGATTTAATTATCATCAATATTATATAGATCAAGGATATAAAGAACTAAGAATTCCTGCATTAAGTGATGGTAGTTTTGCTTTAGAAAAAAATGCTTTACATATTTGGCCAAGAAAACAATATATGATGATAGCTCTTCCTAATATGGATGGAAGCTTTACGTGTACTTTGTTTTTCCCTTTTGAAGGATCTCCTTCATTTTCATCATTAGATTCAGATCAAAAAATTCTCGATTTCTTTGCAGAACAATTTCCAGACGCTTTATCACTCATGCCAACTTTATTGGATGATTATCATAATAATCCAACAGGCTCTTTAGTCACCATGAGGCTTTCACCATGGCATTATAAAGATAAAGTTTTATTGATAGGAGATGCAGCACATGCTATTGTCCCATTTTATGGACAAGGTATGAATTGTGGTTTTGAAGATTGCACGGTTTTACATGAATTACTTGGTGCGTATCAAGAACATGATTGGGACTTAATGTTCGCTGAGTATACTGCTAGAAGAAAACCAAATGGCGATGCAATTGCCGAATTAGCTTTAAACAACTTAATAGAAATGAGGGATTTAGTTGCTGATCCCTATTTTCAAAAGACAAAAAAAGTGGAAAAAATATTAAGCGAACTATATCCACAGCGATTCTTGTCATTATATTCAATGGTAACATTTAGCCATATTCCCTATTCTGAAGCTTTAAAAAATGGCAGAATAAATGAGGAATTATGTAAAGAAATATTATCGATTCCCAATATTTTAGAAGAATGGAATAGTAAAGGGAATAAAGAGCTCATCAATGCTTTAATGAATACATTCTATCCCGAATTATAAGCTCTTAATTTTATTAATGATAGATGAAGTTGATTTACCTTCTACAAAAGGTATAATCTCTACTTTTCCTTGATGTGCAAGTACGATATCTGCACCAACTATGGTGTCTATAGTATAATCTCCACCTTTTACCAATATATCTGGCATTATCTCTGAAATCAATGAAAGGGGTGTACTTTCATCAAATAGAACCACTACATCTACAGCACGCAAAGAAGACAATACACATGCTCTATCATCTTGTTGATTTATTGGTCTTTCGGGGCCTTTTAATTCAGATACTGATATATCTGTATTTACCCCAATAATGAGTATATCACCTAATAACTTTGCAGCTTCTAAATATTGAATATGTCCAATATGCAGAATATCAAAGCATCCATTAGTGAAGACAATTGATTTCTTTTGAGCTTTTAATGCTGAAATAAAAATCGGAAGTTCAGATCTTTTGACAATCATATATAACCTTTAGGCTTTCCAGCCTACTTTTCCAATAAGTGGAACAAATGTATAATCATCTAAAGGATAATCTAAAAAAGAGGATTCATCTTGGCGAACTACGCAATGCATAGTTTGCCTTTTTTCATCTCCAACTGGAATGATGAGTTTTCCACCAATATCAAGTTGATTGAGAAGTGTTTGTGGAATTTCAGGTGCACCTGCAGTAACAATTATTCCAGCATAAGGGGCATGTTCACTCCAACCAATCGTGCCATCTCCATATCGAGAATATATTTTATGTTGTGGATACAGTGTGCTTAATAAGATTCTTGCTTGATTATGGAGCTCGAAATGTCTTTCTATTGTATATACTTCAGCACCTAATTCTGTTAATATTGCTGCTTGATATCCCGAACCAGTTCCAATTTCTAAAATTTTGTCACCTTCTTTTACTTCCAATAATGAAGTCATTCTTGCAACTGTAAATGGCTGTGATATGGTTTGTTGCTTATCTATAGGCAAAGATATATCTTCATATGCTCTTTTAGAAAGTACTTTAGGTACAAATTGTTCTCTTGGAACCTTTAACATTGCATTAAGTACTGTTTCAGAGACAATACCTTTTTGTTTAAGGTTAATAATTAACTGTTTTCTAGCGTCTATAAAAAAATCTCTATGCACGTAAATAATCTATGTTTAGGAATGAAGAAATCATTACAAAGAGGATTGTAATTCGGAATATGATCGGGATGATAGATGTGATTGCAGTAAATTCGGCAATAATTCTATACTAATATTATGAATCATATTTCCTTCTCTTGCCAAGGAAATAGCTCCAGTTTCTTCTGAAACAATTAATACTATAGAATCCGACTGCTCAGAAATTCCTAATCCTGCACGATGTCTAGTTCCAAGATTTCCAGAATCAATTTTGGTTATGGCACTTAAAGGTAATACACATCTTGCTGCTGTAATAATTTGATTTTCAATAATTACGGCACCATCATGTAGTGGAGATTTAGGATTAAATATGGATACCAATAGTTCACGTGTAACCAAAGCTTGTAGAGAAATACCAGTATCAATTGTCATTTTAATATTCTGGGTTCTGGGGAACACAATCAAAGCTCCCATATGCCTATCTGATAATTCATTAACAGCTTCGATAACTTCATCAATGGTTTCAGAAAAATTACGGCGAACAAATAATCTAAATAATCGTGTTCTTGTAATCAGCAATAATACTCTTCGAATTTCTGGTTGAAATAAAATAATAAAAGCTATCAACCATATATCAGAAATTGCCCTTAAAATCCAATTTAATGCTTTAAGATTTAACGATTGAGTTATGACAGAAAAAGCAAGTATGAGTACAAATCCTAAAAGAATTTGCACTGCAACTGTATCCTTTAAAACTCTGTAGAGTGCATAAAACAATAAAGATACTATGCCAATATCAAGGATATCAACAACAGTTATACTTAAAAATCCTATGCGAAAGAGTTCGACCATACATTAGATTTATTATGTAAAAAGACGGGATTTTTACTTGTGAATATATTGACATTCTATACGTTGATTATCGAATAATTGTTCCAATTCTAGACCATCTTATAGAAGCAACTTTTTTGAAGAAATCTGTTATTGGGCGTCCGGTATCCCAAGACCAATACACTATCATTGGAGTTCCAATAATGCTTTCCATGGGTACAAAACCCCAATAGCGACTATCTTCGCTATTATTACGATTATCGCCCATACCAAAGCAATAATCTTTTTTTACTGTATATGAGTTTGCTTGTTTTCCATCGATTAGGATTGTCTGGTCTTCTACTGCAATGGTATGTCCTTCACGTCTAATAAAGGTTTCCCATTCTTTTACATTAGCAATAGTAAGATCGATGATATCACCAATTTTTGGTATTCTGATTGGGCCCCAATTATCTCTAGTATAATTTCTGCCCACAGGAAATGTATGCTCTTGCTGAGCTGCCATCCATTCTTGGTGAAATTGAGCAGGTGGATCCATAGAAATATCGAACTTTCCATATTGTGGCAATGGATATTCTTTGCCATTCACTTGTATTTTAGAATTAATTATTTGCAATGTATCTCCAGCAACTGCAACACAACGCTTCAAATAATATGTAAAATCTGTTGATTCAACTTGATCTCTATCACCAGGATAAATGAATACAATAACATCACCTTGTTTTGGAGTGCTATATCCAGGAAATCTGTAAAAGGGTAAGGGTTTATTAATAAAAGGCACCATTTGCGGAGTAGAAGGCGCATAAATAAGCCTATTAACAAATACAAAATCTCCAGTAGCAACGGTATCTTCCATAGAACCGGTTGGTACTACAAAAGAACCAAAAAAAAGGCCATTAATAATCATAATAAAAAATACTGCACTAAAAACAGTTTTAAACCATGCTATAACGTGTTCTGTAAATGTTTCAGGCTCTTTGATAGATGCTTTTCTTTTGGCATTCCAATTTTGTAGCTTTTGAATGTGTTCTTTCATATTTTTCACTTAATATTTGAATACATTTATCGTATCCAATGAAACTGAGCAATCATAGATTCAATTCTATCATATAGCTTTCTTAATTCAATAGGTGTTGACTTATCACCTTGATAATCAACAACTTGCTTAGATGAGCCAATCCCATTTTTACTATAGATAATTTGTGTAATCACCGAAGGCATATCTGTAATATGTTGATGTGAATATTCATATTTCAAATCATAATACTGCATTCTATTCAATTCTTGTAAAATAGCAATCACAGAATCAGTTTGTATTGAACCTTGCTGTCTACCTATTGTATTAACATTCTGAAATCCTTCATATGATATTTGGCCATTTCCATATAAAGTTATCGAATATACTGGACAATTGCCTCTGCAAGTGGTTTTACTCATTAAGAACTGATAATATTCATAGTCATTACCAATTGTATTATTCATCAAAGAACATGAAGACAATAAAAGTGTGAGAATACTATATCTTAATGCAATGAAACACCTCATATTATCTGGCTCTGTATTCATTTGTATTTATTGCATATCTACGTATTTTATTATGTAATGTTTCTCTGCTTATACCAAGTTGAACAGCAGCTTTACTAACATTTCCATTACATTTTTGCAATGTAGCAACGATTTTCATTTGATCGGCACGGGCAATATCATCTTTTAATAATCCATCACTTGTTACAGAAAATTGATCTTTACTTGTTGGCACTGAAATTTGATGAGAATTTGGTGCAGTAATTCCATGCAGATCAGATATTTCTATAATTGGAGAAGATACAATTTGAAGTACAAGCCTTAATAAACTTATAAGTTCTCTTACATTTCCTTTCCATGTGTGATTTTGAAGATATTCTATAGCAGATGGTGAAAATGATTTGCCATCTTGTTGATCCTGATTATGAATATTTGTATAATTATCTATAATCAAAGGAATATCTTCGATTCTTTCACTTAGAGGTGGAATTGTTATCTCACATTCACGCAATCTATGATATAACTGCTCTCTGAATTTTCCTTCCCTCATAGCAGATAATAAATCTCTATCTGTTGCTGATATAAATCTAACATCTACTGATTCTGATTCTACAGAACCTACTTTTCTGATTTTTTTTGTTTCTATCGGCAACAATAAATTAGCTTGAAGATTTAATGGTAAATCTCCTATCTCATCAAGGAATAATGTCCCTTTATTTGCTTCGTGAAATAATCCTTTTTTATTTTCAAAAGCACCCGAGAAAGCGCCTTTAACATGACCAAACAATTCACTTTGAAACAATTCACGAGGTATATTAGGTATATCAACAGTAACTATACCATGTTTTCCTCGTTTACTTACAGAATGCAAAGCTTGGGCTACTAGTTTTTTTCCTGTTCCTGTTTCGCCTGTTACTAAAACATTAAGATCTGTTTTTCCATATAAAATAATTTTATCAGCTACATTTAATATTGCTTTACTTTTTCCGATAATCCCTTGCTGTTCAATAAGTTTCAATAAGTCATGATGTTGCGATTGAATCGCTAATCGCTCTAATGTGCTAATTAACACTTCTTTCACTCTGTCTGTACTTATATTACTTTTCTCGATAAAATTAACTGCACCAAGTTTAGTAGCCCTTACTGCATTTTCTATCGTTCCTTTTCCAGAAATCATTATTACAGGTAAAGATGGGTACTTTTTCACTGTAATTGCCAAAGCATCTAAACCATCTAAATGCGATGTAGTAAACTCAATATCTAGTAATAACAATGATGTTTTTTTACTATGTTGCTCTAAATACCCAAATGCCTCCTCTGGAGAACTGCAACAATGCGTGTGCCACCCAAACCCATTGATAATATCAGCCATAGTGGCAGTAAACTCGGGATTATCATCCACCAATAATATAGAATATTCAGCACTCAATTGATTTGTCCCTCCCACATTATGGGCATAATTTTCTAAAATGTATCATTTAACTGTATTATGAATAATTGTATCTGGCCATCTGTTTTTAATAGAAACTGTATGCATTAAAGAATCATATATTGCTCTAAATTCTTTACTTCCATATGTTTGAAACAATGGATTCCAAATCGCTTTTTTTGTAATCATTGTTTTTTGATTAATATATTCTACGCTTCTACCGATTGTGCCAGGTGAATATAAAGACTGAATCTCAGAAAATGTATCGATGATTGTATTTAGTCGCTTACAAAATACTTGGGCTTGCACTGTATCTATTCTTTGATACTGTATTTCGTTATGTTGCAACTGTTTTTGAACTGTATAAACACCTAAATCTTTAGCGCGATACTCATATCCATGAAATGTTCCATCGGCAACAACATAATCACCCCATCGGATGATTGTTTGATCAGTTCTTTCATTAATACAAGATTTATACGATGCAGTACAGCTATTTACACATTGTAAAATACACAATATACCAATCACAAATAAACCTTCAGAAAAGCCTTTCATTATTATACTTTCTAATTATTGAGAAAATTTTGGATTCTTTGGACACATTTCTGTTTGCCAAGTACTTCCATTGTATCATATAAACCTGCACCGACAGGTTTGCCTGTTAGTATTAAGCGCAGAGGATGTATAATAAGCTTAGATTGAATACTTTGTTCTTTTGTAAAATCACTCATCATAGTATTAATCGTATCATGCGTAAAATCTTGTATGGAAGAAATGAAAGGAAGTATTTTTTCTATTATTTCTGGCGATTCTGATGTCCAATGTTTTGCTTTATATTCTTCATCAATTGTATAAGAATCTGTAAACATATAATCAGCAAAATGAGGTACTTCGTGAATAAAGGAAATTCTTTCTTTTATTAATATAAATACCCTTTCTACATATGAATCTTCAACCAAAATATTCTGTTTTTGTAATAATTGTTGTATTGAATTGATATATGCCGAAGGATCTTTTTCTCTAAGATATTGAGAATTCATCCAGTCTAATTTTTTTGTATCGAATACAGCACCTGCTTTATTAACTTTATCTAGCGAGAAAGATTCAATTAACTCTGGTAATGAGAATATTTCTCTGTCTGAAGTAGGATTCCACCCTAGCAAAGCTACAAAGTTGACTAAAGCATCAGCAAAATATCCTTTCTCACGAAAGCTTTTTGCTAGAACATCCCCAAATCTTTTACTCATTTTAGATTTATCTTGATTTAACAGCAATGGTAAATGAGCAAATTGAGGCATATCCCAATTGAATGCCTTATAGAGTAAAACATGCTTAGGTGTTGAAGGCAACCATTCTTCCCCCCTAATTACATGAGTTATCTTCATTAAATGATCATCAACTACATTTGCCAAATGATATGTAGGAAATCCATCTGATTTCATTAATATTTGATCATCAATATCACGAGCATTAACAGTGATTTCACCACGAACAATATCAGAAAAGCGTATATCTCCAGATGCCGGAACTTTGAGTCTGATACAATAATCCTCACCGCCATCTAATAGTCTTTGTGTTTCTTGTGCCCCAAGAGTATATTCGCTTCGCATCACTGTTCTATCATATTTGGCAGCTATGCCAGCATTTTTTTGTCTATCTCGCATTGCATCTAATTCTTCGGAAGTATCAAATGCACGATAAGCCATATGTGCTTCTAACAAAATATTAGCATAATAACGATATAACTCTGTTCTTTCAGATTGTCTGTATGGTCCGAAAGGCCCTCCATGTTCTGGGCTTTCATCAAATTCCATGCCTGCCCATCTGCATATATCGACAATATTTTCTTCTGCCCCTTCAACAAATCGTGTTTGATCTGTATCTTCTATACGAAGTATACATTCTCCACCATGATGACGGGCAAAAAGATAATTATATAAAGCGGTTCTTAAACCACCAATGTGCAGATAACCTGTTGGTGAAGGTGCGAAGCGAACGCGAACTGACATATCAACTCTTTGTATTTAAATGTTAATTATCGAGAAAATTCATAGCATGCTTCTGCATATGTGTTCTCTGTTTCACATAATCGCACTGTTAATTTTTGGACAGAAGTAAAAGGAAAAAATCCTGGAATTAATTGCTGTAGAATATAATATGCAATGTTTTCTGCAGTAGAATACATGTCAATAATATTTACTTTCATTGGATGCTGAGCAAAAAAATCCATAAGAAGCATATCAGATGAATCACATAAAAATGAATGATCTAATTGATCTACTATTGGCTGAACTAATGCTTTGATATCAAAATAATCCATTACCATTCCAGTAGAAGAGTCTATTCTACCACTGATTTCAACTCTCATTTTATAAGAATGACCATGAATATTTTGGCAGCCACCAGTATGTAAAGGCAAACGATGGCCCATTTCCCAATTGAAATCTTTAGCTATTATCGATTCCATTACTGATCCTGTGATTTTACATAATCAGCAACAATAACGCTACTCATACCACCTCTCATTCCCCAATCTGTGGTAATTCGCATTTCTAATGGACTACATCTTTCAACCAAATCGTCCAAAATTTTATTAGTAACTGCTTCATAAAAAATGCCCATATTCCTAAATTCTAGGAAATAATATTTCAGAGCTTTTAATTCTAAGCAGATTCCATCTGGAATATAGCTTATAGTAACTTTTGCAAAATCAGGCAATCCTGTCAACGGACAAACAGATGTAAATTCATGTAAAACATGAGTAATTATAAATCTTCTTCCTGGAGAAGGATTAGGAAATGTTTCAAGACGTTCCATATAATTGATGTATCTTTGTACTAGTAATGTCTGCATTAATGCAGTAAAAATGATTGTAAAAATACGGGATTTCTACGAATAAATGAAGAATGAACTAGGTCATTATATATATGGTAGAAGGGCTGTAAATGAAGCCTTGAATGCTGGACGCTTAATCGAGAAGATTTTTATCCAATTTGGATCCGATGGTGATATCATCGAAGAAATTCGTACTAAAGCTAGGCAAAAAAATGTTGCGTGCTCTATAGCCGATAAAATGAAATTTAATGATATGGAAAAGCGCATTCCTTTAGAACGCGGTTCTGCTCAAGGTGTGATTGCTTTAACTCCATTATTAACTTATTCTGATATTTATGAGTTAATCGATACCTCTCTAGCTAGTCAAAATTATCCTATGCTGATTGCTTTAGATGAAATAAGTGATCCTTTTAATGTTGGTGCTATTGCAAGATCCGCAGAATGTTCTGGTATTTCAGGAATGATTTTGCCTGTTGACAATACATCACCAATTACTCCAGCCGCTTTTAAATCTGCCGCCGGAGCTCTTGAATTTTTACCCGTATCCAAAGCAGATAATCTGGTAATCGCAATAAGAAATTGCAAAGCTGCTGGTTTCACTATTATTGGAACTGCAGGTACAGCAGATTTTACTTATACTGATCCTGGCATCTATGAAAAACCTATTGTTCTTATTATTGGAAGCGAAGGCAAAGGTATTCGCCCAGCTATTTGGAAAGAATGCGATGCCTTTATTACTATACCCATAAAAGGAAATATTGAATCATTAAATGCATCGGCTGCAGCAGCAATTATTATGTTTGAGCGTAACAGACAACTTAATCACACATAATTAGCAACCATTTTATCATTAATCTCTACGTATTGTTATGGAACTTGTACAAATAATCGAATCTGTATTATCTATTTATTATCAAACATTTGCACAAAAAAATTGGGAAATTCTTCCTACTTTTTTATCTGATGACTTTACCTACTTTTCTGATAAATGCTTTTCTACCGATAAGTCTGGATTTATTCATACAATGTCTCAATCAGATTGGACAATTCATTCTTGCAATATTTCTAATTTAAGTATCATTCCTTCTAGTAGTTCTGATATTGTTATTGCAATGTACAATATTGAATTTAAAGGAATTTCAAATTCTGTAGATGCCCAATTTTCTGCATTAGAAACATGTGTTTTTAGACATAATGATGGTAATTGGAAATTGGCTCATTGTCATACTTCAAATTCTCATTAATACATATCCATTTCCTAGCTTTGTTTGGTGAATAATGAGGATTATCTGTTTAACAGAAGAAACCACAGAAACTCTATATGCATTAGGTGCCGAAGACTATATTGTTGGCATTTCTGGTTTTACAGTTCGGCCTGCAATTGCTAGAAAAACAAAACCAAAAATATCAACGTATTTAGATGCTAATATTCAGGGCATACTAGCATTAAACCCAGACATTGTATTGGCTTGGAGTGATTTACAAGCACCAATCTGTGCAGAACTTATTAAAGCTGGAATTGAAGTCTATTGTTTCAATCATCGAACAATCAGGGGAATATTAAGTATGATTGAAAAATTGGGTAGACTTGTTAATAAGCAAGAACAATCACTCCTTTTTATCGATCATATTAATCAGCATTTAGAATCTATTTCTTCCAAAGCTTCATTAATAACAATACAACCTTTAGTATATTTTGAAGAATGGTTTGACCCATTGATTACAGGTATTTCTTGGGTTAGTGAAATTATAGAACTGTGTGGCGGAATAGATATATTTAAGGAGAATCGTGAATTTCCCGATGCCAAAAGAAGGATTTTAGAATCAACAGATAAAGTTTTAGAAAAAATGCCAGATATTATGATTGCTTCTTGGTGTGGTAAGGGGTTTAAGAAAGAAAAAGTACTTGCAAGGCCAGGATGGAATAATATTCCTGCAATAAAACACAATGAAATCTATGACATAAAATCATCTATAATTTTACAGCCTGGTCCAGCTGCTTTGATAGACGGAGCCACGATAATTCAAGGTATAATTGATAATTGGCAGAAGAAAAATCAGATGGGAATAAAATAAGAAATAGCTAAAAATCTATTATGCAATGGGAGAGAGACATATTTATCGACACTAAAATTCCAACCATGATATACTCTAATCCCAAGCATCGAAACCCCTATCTCTGGTCTAAATCGTAAAGATCCCTGAGAAAAATCAGTATAATAAAGCATAGAAGCTCCAAAAGAAATGAACCAATTCATAGTATAAGATACTTTTGGAGCTATGATAATATCTTTATTTGTCAAAGGTCCTGTTTCTATTCCAAATGAAATAGAACCCAATCCTTTTATTAGATCAGTTTTATCCCAATTTACTCTACTTCCAATACTATAAGCTGATTCCAGAGATATTCCCGCATTGCTACTTTGAATACCCAAAGTAAAACCTTTAGCTGGAATCTCTTTTTCTACAGCATATACGTGCATTGGAAACAGTATACCAAGGCTACATATAGCAATCTTATAAAGCCAGTCTAAAACCGGATTCATCAATAGCATGTAGAATGTCTTCATCACTTACTGTGTCCGGATCATATTCGATAATAGCTTTGCCAATTTGAACATCTTGCACAATTAGGCCTTGAATTGCAGTTAATTCATTTTTTAATGCCTTTACACAATGTCCACAAGACATACCATCAATCAATAATTCTTGTTTTTTCATGATTCTCATATATTAAAATTGTACATCTGAACTACCATCAGCACCCAGATACTGAGGTGGTTCATCATAATGGAATGTTAAGTTTTCAAATCGTGCAAACGATTTTAAATATGCCAAACGTACATCGCCTACTGGACCATTCCTTTGCTTAGCGATAATCAATTCACCAGTATTTTCTGTAGAAGACCCATCATCCCAGGTTGATATGCCATATTGTTCAGGCCTATTAACAAACATAACAACATCAGCATCCTGTTCAATAGATCCTGATTCACGCAAATCAGAAAGCATCGGCCTTTTATCAGACCTAGATTCTACCGATCTATTTAATTGAGCTAAAGCAATGACTGGAATATCTAATTCTTTGGCTATTTGTTTAAGCGATCTAGATATAATAGAAATTTCCCTTTCTCTGCTTTCGGCCTTAGGAGGAGAAACAAATTGCAAATAATCTACTATTACCAATTTAATATCATGTTCAGCTTTCATTCTTCTACATTTAGCCCTTATCTCCATAACAGTTAATGTTGCACTATCATCTATAAATAGTGGAGCTTCTGCTAAATGGCCAATCGTTTGAACCAATTTCTGCATGTCTTGAGATGAAATTCTATTTGTTCGGATATCCTGAGCATTCACTCGTGCTTCAGCACTTAATAAACGTACCATCAATTGACTAGATGCCATTTCTATAGAAAAAAAAGCAACAGGCATTTTATATTCAACTGCTACATTCCTAGCTATGCTTAAAGCCATAGCAGTTTTACCCATCGATGGCCTAGCAGCTATAATGATAAAATCAGATTTCTGAAATCCACCTAGCAATTCATCTAATTTTGTAAATCCAGATGGAATACCAGTAATACCGGAAGTAGATCCACCTTCAGACATCTTTGTAATCATTTGAAACGTATCATGAGCAAGCTGTTTCATAGTTGAAAAGCTTTTGCTTAAACGCTGTTCGGCAATCTCGAATACTTTAGATTCTGCATAATCAACTTCCTCTAAAGCATCTGTAGTTTCATCATAGGCCCTAGTCATTACCAAACCAGCTACTTGTATCAGAGATCTTTTTAAATAACGTTCTTGTACTATCCGAGCATAATGTTCTACATTAGCCGCAGTAGGAGTACTCATTGTTAATTCTGAAATATAAAAAGATCCACCTATAGATTCTAAAACTCCCCTTCTCCGCAATTCTTCTGGTAATGTAGTATAATCTGAATTTATATTTCTTTCAAATAATCCTAAAATAGCCTCATAAATCAGCTTGTGAGATTCTCTATAAAAACTATCAGGCTGTAATATTTCAATTACTTTAGGAATTGCTGCTCTATCAAGCATCATAGAACCAAGAACTGCAATTTCTGCTTCTAAAGAATGAGGAGGAACCTTTCCACCCAATGATTCCAAAGTTGCAGGTAAAAAGACATCCTTTTGTTCTCTTTTTCTTAAAGAAGTACTTTGCGGTGTTTGCTTATTTCCTGAATTATACGAAGCCATATGTCTAACTAAAAGTAATAGTATAACAAAAATAACATTTATTTATGATTAAGTGTACTGATGAATAAATCATAATGAGATAATCAATTAAGAGATATCGAAGGCCTATTTATTATATTTGCATACCTTTTTATTGTCAATCATTAAAATACTGTATATGCTTGAATTACCTATACTTCAGAACCCTAAACAAGATACTATTTCATTGATGGATAGCGATATTCCATTATTAGCGAATCAGCCATTATTATATGTGGAAACATATGGCTGTCAAATGAATGTTAATGACACTGAAATTGTGCAAGGTGTGATGCATAAAAAAGGGTATTCTTTAACAAATACTCCAGATAATGCTGATATTATCCTTATCAATACATGCGCAATTAGGGACAATGCAGAAAAGAAAATTCATGAACGCTTAAATCATCTTAAATATTACAAAAAAAAGAATAAAGATTTAGTTGTTGGTGTATTGGGTTGCATGGCCGAACGTTTACGAGAGAATTTGCTTGAAAAAGAATTAGTAGATATCGTCATTGGACCAGACGAATATCGTTCTGTTCCTGAATTAGTAGAAAAAGCTTTTGGCGGAGAACGCGGTATAGCAGTAAAATTAAGCAGAGTAGAAACTTATGATGATATTTTACCTTTCCGTACCGAAGGTATAAGTGCTTGGGTTTCAATCATGAGAGGATGCGATAAGTTTTGTACATATTGTATTGTTCCTTTTACTCGTGGAAGAGAAAGATCAAGAGCATATTCATCTATAATTCAAGAAGTTACATCATTGTATGATGCAGGTTTTAAAGAAGTTACATTGCTTGGACAAAATGTAAACAGCTATATGGATGAACATTCAGGCAATAATTTTGCAGAATTACTTAGGGCTTGTGCAAAAGCAGTTCCTCATATGAGAATTCGATATACAACTTCTCATCCTCAAGATATGAGCGATCAATTAATTGAAACCATGGCAGAATTTGATAATATTTGCAAATACATTCATCTTCCAGTTCAATCAGGATCTAATCGCATTCTACATCTTATGAATCGTACTCATCCAATTGAACATTATTATGAAAGAATAGCCAAGATCAAAGAATTAATGCCAGGATGTGCTTTGTCTACAGATATTATTACTGGATTCCCAACAGAAACCGATGAAGATCATCAAGCTACAATGGAACTCATGAAGATTGTTCGATATGATGGGGCTTATATGTTCAAATATTCACCAAGAGAAAGAACTAAAGCTTGGAAAATGGGTGATGATATACCAGATACAATGAAAATTTCACGATTAAATGAGATAATTCATCAACAAAATCAGATTTCATATGAAATCAATCAACAAACAATTGGAACTATCGAAACAGTATTAGTTGAGGGCCCAAGTAAAAAAAGCCCACTAGAATGGCAAGGTAGATCTGATACAAATAAAACAGTGATATTCCCTCAAAATGAAAATCTAGCCTATATTGTTGGTGATTATATCAAAGTTAAAATTGCTAGAGCTACAAGTGCTACACTAATAGGAACAGTTGTATAAGTAATTATAATTCAGGGGAAATACGTGGAAAATAATAGAGACATCGGATATAAAGCAGAAAAGATAGCTTCTGATTTTCTTGAGTCATTGGGATATTCAATTATTCAGAAAAACTTTCATTTTGGAAAATATGGAGAAATCGATATTATCTGTGATGATAATAATACTCTGGTTTTTGTAGAAGTGAAATACAGGAATACCTACAATTATGGAACCCCTGAAAGCTCTATTACTCAAAAAAAAATAAAAACCCTCAGACGAGCTGCTGAGGGTTTTCTATATATTCGAAAAATTTCAGATAAAGAATGTAGATTCGATGTAATAGCAATAGATTTTGCTGATGGGGCCCAATGTATAAGACATCTTAAATGCGCATTCTAGCTATTTTTGGGCATCAAATTCTACTTGTAATACAAATTCTTTGTCTTCTTTTGGCCCGCGCAATACCGTTACACTTGTTTTATCACCGGCTTTGAATTTTCCAAGAGCATATGTATAGTCATATACATTTTTTACTTGGGTATCCCCTAACTTGATAATGATATCATCACTAGCTAAACCAGCCTTACCACCCGGACCACCATCTCTCACTCCAGTGATATGCATTCCTTTGGGATGATCGCTATAATCTGGAGTAATCCCTAAAGACACTCTAAATGACATAGATTGTCCGGCTTGAGGACTTGACTTCACTTTAATAAAATCTGGTTTTTTGGGTGAATTACCTATAAAGTCTAATGTAGAATTTGCCATTTTTATAATTGCTGTTTCACCTTCATAATTAATTTTATCCCAAGTATCTGAAGGGCGGTGATAGTCGCTATGAAGTCCGGTAAAGAAAAATAGGACAGGTTTGTCTTTGCTATAAAATGAAGCATGATCACTTGGCCCAAAACCATCTTCGGTGGTTGTTACCTTAAAATCGAATTCTTTTCCTAAAGAGTCAATTAATGGTTTTAATATAGATGATGTACCTATTCCTCCAATATTTATTTTCTTATCTGTTAATCTACCTATCATATCCATGTTGAGCATAAATACAACACTATCTAAACTAAATAATGGATTTTTTACGTAAAATGCTGAACCCAGTAAACCTCTTTCTTCTGCAGTAAAGCCTATAAATAAGACTGGTCTAGATAAAGGACGATTTTTAAGTAAAGAAGCTAATTCTAAAAGCCCTGCTGTTCCCGAAGCATTATCATCTGCACCATAATGGATTGCTAAATCATTTTTGCCAGAAAGCGTTCCAGAACCTTCACCACCAAATCCAAGATGGTCATAATGAGCACCACATACAATAAATTCCCCTGCTTTTGTGGGATCTGTACCCGGTAGATATCCAATAACATTTGAGGTTTTAACAGATATTTGTTTAAGATTGACAGAAAACGAAATCTCTGCATTTGGTATTTCTTTACTGTAAGTTTTTTTTGAAGAATTAATGTGCTTTTCTAATTCTAGAATTTTAAGATTCTGAATATTCTCTTCTAAGGCTATCCTTGTAATTTGTATAACTGGCATTCCTTCAACCTTTCCGCCTTGTTCCCATTTGAGTGGCATCAAAGAGTCAGGATATTTTGCCCCAGATATAATTACAATACCTGCTGCACCTTTTTCTTTGGCATTCATAACTTTAGAGCGAATTCCAGCATGTTGCATAATAGTACCATGAGGATTATCTAAATCTGGAGCTCCCCTTAATACAAGTACAATCGCATTTTTAACATCTACACCTTCATAGTCATCATATTTGTCAGCAGATGAAGAAATCCCAAAACCTACAAAAACAACTTTTCCTTGGGCAGATCCATTATCACTTACAGAAAGTGGAGTATAGCCTATTGTGGTATTAAGTTCAGACATATGAATAGGTGAATAGATTGCAGCCATATTCCCATCTGACTCTTTCTGCACATCGGTTATTACGCTGAATTCTTGAAAATAATTTTTGGCATTTTTCCAAGGCTTAATACCAATTTTTTGGAATTGAGATACAATATATTCGGCAGCTTTCTTATTCCCATCGGTTCCAGTTCCGCGACCAGCCAATTCCTCTGATGCAAGATATTTTATATGATTTTTAAGATTATCAGAAATATCTGCATTAACCTTAGTTATGATTACACAACTGAAAAGGATAATAAAAGCATACACTTTTGTATTGTTTTTCATGGAATTATACATAATTGATGAAAGAAAATGTAGATAATTAGATAGATTTAGAATGAAGCAACATACAATTCTGTAAACTGATTAACCATCATAATCAACAAATACATCTGATGTTAAAGGATGTGCTTGACATGTTAGAATATATCCTTCTTCAATTTCATCATCTGTTAATGCTTCTCTACTTTCCATATGAACTTTTCCACTTCTTAGCTTTGCTCTACATGTACAACATGCAGCAATTTGACAGGCATACGGAGGGTCTATATTATTCTTGATACCAGCTTCAAGTATACTATCCTGAGACTCTACCTCTATATCATATTCCTTTCCATACAGCTTTACATGAATGGTAAAATCTGTAGGCTCAATCGATAAAACTTGCTCATTAGATTGAGTTATAGGTGCAGTAAAATATTCACGATGAATATATGAACTTTCAATATTCTGTGCATGTAATACTGCTTCTGCATTATTCATTACTTGTTGTGGACCACACAAATAATAATGACAGGAAGATAGGAATGAATCAGTTAATAAAGTACTTAATAATTCTAGAGATAAAATTCCTTTATTATCACCATCTGTATATTCAAGGATATCAATCAGAGTAAATCTATCTGAATATGTATCTTTTAATAGTTCTAAGTCTTCAAAGAACATAATAGAAGATGTATCTCTATTTCCATAAATCAATAAAATTTTCGCATCTAATTGTTGTTGCAATACACTTTTTGTTATTGATATTAATGGAGTTATACCACTTCCACCAGCAATCAATACATAAGAAGTGATTGCATTAGAATTAATATCTACCTTGAAATTACCATTGGGAGGCATTAATTCTACAGAGTCACCAACTTGAAGATGTTTATTTATATATGTAGAAACAAGTCCATGTTCAGTTTGTTTTACACCAATTGTTAATGAGTTATCACTATGTGGGCTACTACATAATGAATAGGCTCTATTTACAGTTTGACCATTAATATTCAATCGAATCGTAATGTATTGTCCGGGGAGATAAGCAAAAACTTGTTTGAGTTCTTCAGGAATATCAAAGCTTATAGCAACGGCTGCTTCGGTAAGCCTTTTAATATGAGAAACCTTGACAGGATAAAATTCAAGTGCCATTCAACATCTAAAAAAAATAAAAGAAAAGTAATATTAATTTACCAAAATCCTAATTCAAGCTTTGCAGCTTCGCTCATCATTTCTTTATCCCAAGGGGGATCAAATGTTAATTCAACATGCACACTTTTAACGTCTGCAACCTGAAGTGCCGCTTGTTCAACTTGCCCAGGAATCATACCCGCTGCAAAACAACCTGGAGATGTTAATGTCATAACAATGTCAGCTTTTTGGCTTTCGGCATCGTATTTTACGCTATAAATCAAACCAAGAGCATAAATATCAACTGGAATTTCAGGATCAAAAACAGTTTTTATAGCTGCAATGATATTATCTTCTATAGAAGCAGAATCTGAAGTATCAATCACAAGAGCAGGCTTTATATGATTTTCTTTATCGTCTAATCTGAGAGGTACAAAAGTATTCATAATTCATAATTTATAATGTATTATTCAGTTGAAGTAATATTTTTACCATGTAAAGCAGATTGCATAGTATGCCATGCCAATGAAGCGCATTTAACACGAGCTGGGAATTCTCTGACGCCAGAAAAAACAGCCATTTTACCTAGGGAGTCCTCGTTTAATTCAGCATCCATAGGTGCAGTAACAACAAAATGGAAATCAGCAAATAATTGTTCTGCTTGTTCAATTGTCTTTCCTTTTAGAACGGTTGTCATGATAGAAGCAGAAGACTTAGCAATTGCACAACCAGAACCTTCAAATGAAATTTCTTTTATTATGTCGTTCTCAATCAAAAGATGCACCGTAATATCATCACCACAAAGAGGATTTAAACCATCTGCAGAATGATTTGCAGATAGCAATGGACCAAAGTTTCTTGGGTTTTTATTGTGGTCTAAAATAACTTGCTGATATAATGATTGAATGTCATTCATACAATACGAAACTCAAATTTTGGAAAAACTTAGAACCAAACAAAAGTTGTATAACGGATTACAATGTAAATTCGTTCACTTGTTTACAAGGAAAGATATGAGATATTCACTAAATTGCACCAATAACATTGTTTTTATCTATGTTAAAGACCAACTTTTTACTTTAAATTCGGTGGGAAACCCAAGAGATGAATCATAAAATCGTGAGTGATGGTATTACTTTTGACGATGTTCTCCTAATTCCCAGATATTCAGATATTCTTCCAAAAGAGACTTCATTAAGCACAAAATTAACAAAAGGAATAGCTTTAAATATTCCTATTATTAGTGCTGCAATGGATACCGTAACTGAATCAGAAATGGCTATAGCACTTGCCAGAGAGGGTGGCATTGGAATTATTCATAAGAATATGAGTATATCCAAACAAGCCGAAGAAGTTGACAAAGTAAAGCGCTCTGAAAGTGGAATGATTAGAAATCCAATCACTTTAACAGAACAGAATACGGCCCAAGATGCTCTAGCTTTAATGTCTAAGTATAAAATTGCGGGGTTTCCAGTAATCGACTCTAATCAACAACTTATTGGCATAGTTACTAATCGGGATTTACGATTTAAAAGTAATGGCTTACAGCCTATTGCAGAATTAATGACAAAAGACACAATTATTACTACTCATGTTGGTACTACTTTAGAAGAAGCTGAACAATTACTTGAGAAGCATAGAATAGAAAAACTTCCTGTGGTTGATAATAATGGGGTTTTACATGGCCTAATAACATTTAAAGATATTCAGAAAAAAAAGAAATATCCAAATGCTTGTAAAGATCAACATGGAAGATTAAGAGTTGGCGCAGCTGTTGGTGTTGCCTCCGAAACTTTAGATAGAGTAAAAGCATTGGTAGATTCTGGAGTTGATGTAATTATTATTGATACAGCTCATGGACATTCCCTTGGGGTGATTTCTATGGTTAAACAAGTTAAACAGCTCTATCCAGAATTACAGATTATTGCTGGTAATATTGCTACCGAAGATGCTGCTCGAGACTTAATTGAAGCAGGAGTTGATGGTATAAAAGTTGGTATTGGGCCTGGCAGCATTTGTACTACTCGCATTGTAGCTGGAGTAGGTGTTCCACAGTTAACAGCTATCATGAATGCAGCTTCGATTGCTAAGCAATATGGCATACCCATAATTGCTGATGGAGGTATTAAACAAACAGGGGATATTGCAAAAGCTATTGCTGCTGGCGCAGATTGCATCATGATTGGCGGTATGTTAGCTGGCCATGAGGAAAGCCCTGGCGAAAAAATCTTATTAGAAGGTAGAGCATATAAAATGTATCGTGGCATGGGATCTTTGGGAGCTATGCAACAAGGATCTGCAGACAGATATTTTCAGGATATTGAAGAAGGAATTACAAAACTTGTTCCAGAAGGCATCGAAGGTCGGGTGCCATATAAAGGAAATGCAAGTGATACTATTTATCAATTAATCGGCGGCCTAAGAGCATCAATGGGATATTGTGGCTGTAAATCTATAGCCGAATTGAAAGAATTTGCCCAATTTATTAGAATCACTGGTGCAGGCTTAAAAGAATCTCATCCTCATGATGTTGTTGTTACAAAAGCATCTCCAAATTATTTTTCTTAAAGGATCAGAATGAGCAGCGAAACAAAAAATAAGCTGGCGCATTCTCTGATTAAAGATATTACTTCATATAAAAGATATTTGACTTTTGAAAAAGGCGTCAGTGATAATACATTGAACGCCTATATTTTTGATATATCTAGATTTGCAGAATTTTCTCAGCAAAAAGATATCTCTTCTTTTAATGATATAACCATTCAACACTTAAACCAATTTTTAGCTCTATTAGAAGAAATTGGTTTAGCCTTAAGCTCACGATCCCGGAATCTATCGTCAATTCGTGGATTTTTTACTTTTCTGTTTTCAAATAAAGTGATTGATCATGATATAACAGAAAAAGCTGAATTACCTAAATCAAAACGGTTATTGCCAGATACCTTGTCTATTCAAGAAATATTTTTAATCTTAGATCAACCAGACATCGAAACAAAAGCTGGAATGAGAGACAAAGCGATTTTAGAATTACTGTATGCATCAGGCTTAAGAGTTTCTGAATTATGCAATGTGAAACAAAGAGACATTCTATTTCCTCAAGAAATGATAAGAGTTTTTGGCAAAGGGTCTAAAGAAAGAATTGTCCCTGTTGGAGAAACAGCATTAGGTTGGATTCAGAGATATCAACATGACATCAGACCTCATTTCATGAAATCTGGTGTTTCAACTGATGATATTCTTTTTTTAAATCAAAAAGGAAGAGGATTATCAAGAATGAGCATATGGAATATTGTTTCCTGTTCAGTTTCTTTGGCTGGAATTGACAAACATGTGCATCCACATACATTTAGACATTCCTTTGCAACACATTTACTAGAGGGAGGTGCTGATTTAAGAGCTTTGCAAGAAATGCTTGGTCATTCTGATATCAGCACCACTCAAATCTATACTCATCTAGACAGGGAGTTTATTAGAGAAGTTCATAGAACTTTTCATCCAAGAGGTTAATTATTCACAACTTAAAATACATTCTTTTTTGCCTGCCTTATTATATACTTGCCCTATCACTTTTCCTTGGCCAATTACTCTGACTTGATAGCCAGCCGCATGCAATACAGACATAGCCCTGCGAACACTCATACCCTTAACATTTGGCCTTAATGGATTACTAGGACTATTTTTTTGAGAATTATCAGAGAGTACAATAGTTTTTTTCTTAGAAGCATCACCAGTTTTAATTGGAATATCTGTCCCTTTTTTCAGCCAAAACCCTTTAGGCACATATTGTTCTATAATAATCCCTTCTGCATTTCTGGGTAAACGCAAACCAATAGAATGAACCATTTCTCGGGCTTTTTTTACTGAAATACCTCTTAAGTCAGGAACCAATGCACTATCAATCAATTTACTTTGCATAAGTTCTTGATCTGTTAGATTTTCATTAATGGGTAATTTAGACGCAGTTATCCATTTTTGAGCAATCTTTCTAAATATTGGAGCAGCTGTTTTGCCACCATAAATATCTGTTTTAGGTCTGTGCAACATTACTATCATTGCAATTTTAGGATTATCAGCAGGAAAAAAACCAGCAAATGAGGCAGTATATGCTTGTTTAGAATATTTACCATCAATTAACTGTTGGGCAGTTCCTGTTTTTCCTGCAATACGAATACCATCAATTTTTGCTTCTTGTCCAGTTCCCCTGTCAACAACTCCACACAGCATATCTTTTACTATCATAGAAGTTTTGTTAGAAATAACAGATCGAATTCTTTGAGGTTTATTATACATGATAGTTCCACCATCATTATCAATAATCGATTTTATTACATATGGCCTCATCATTATGCCACGATTTGCCACTGTGGCATATGCATTAACTACTTGCAATGCAGTAGCACCTAATTCATAACCATAAGCCATAAATCTTTTTGTAGAAGCATCAAATGCAGAAGGCTTTTTTAAAATACCAGAAACCTCACCAGGCAAATCGATACCAAGAAAAATCCCGAAACCAAAATCACGAGCATATTTATAAAATTTATCAGAAGATAGATTATCAGAATTTTTTGCAAATACTATATTACTAGATTGTTCTAATGCTTCTGAAAAAGACATTTTATACATTGGATGCGAATCTTTTATCTCATAATTACCAATACGATAGGAACCTCCCATTCCATTAACTTTAGAGTCCGGTTTTAAGATTCCTTCTTCAATCAAGGCGCATGCAGTAATGAGCTTAAAAGTTGAACCCGGCTCATAAATATCTGTTATACCCTGCAAGCGCATAGCTTCAGGGAGTATATTATTATTATGATTGGGGTCGAAAGTTGGATAAGATGCCATAGCTAATACTTCGCCAGTTGCAGGATGTATGGCGATAACTGTTCCACCTTCGGCATGAGACTCCATAATACCTTCTGCCAATTCATACTCCGCGATTCTTTGTAATTCTATATCCAATGTTAAAGCTACATTATCTCCCTTCACTATATGTTTATCAGACATTTCAACAGTTGGATATAAATTCCCCACAGCATCCCTTTTCATGGCTACAGAATCTTTTTTACCCTGCAATAAAGAGTCAAGATGCAATTCTATTCCAGACACTCCAATATTATCTATATTAGCATATCCAATTACCTGGGCTCCTGCAGAGCCGTATACATATCTTCTTTTTGGTTCTGATAATCTTATAAAGCCAGGATCTTTTATCGAGTCAATAATTTTATGTCTAGAAGTCATGCCCCTAATTATATAAGTAAAAGAGGATTTTGCATTCATTATTAAGCGTTCATAATATCCTGTAGTATCTCCGGTTACTTGATTAAATGCTGTAATAATTGCCTTTTTATTTTTTATCATTTTGGCATCTAATGCATAAGAAAAACCGTTTACACTCATTGCTATCACTCTTCCATTCCTATCAAATATCTGTCCCCTTTGTGGAATCATTTGAACGACAATCTCATATTGTAGTCTCGCTTTTTGTTGATATTCACCGCCCTTGATAATTTGAATATAAAACAATCTAATTGCTGCAATACAATATATAGAGCAAATAAAAATAAGTATCAATCTGATTCTTTGCGGTGAAAACGCAAATTCCATTGATAATTGGGATTGTGAATCGCTTATATCTTCTTTCTGCTTGGAAATTTTCTTTTTAGCAGGACTCATAATATATTAATTGGGATAGAATAATGCTGCATTTCAAAAATACTCTTTTCTCTTGAATTCGAATATCGACAACTCACTCATTTTTAACTGTTTTACTCTTCAGGTTTTAATATAGCTTTATATACCTTATTTAATTCACTAAATTAGTATAAACTTTTTTACATGGATATCGCATGAGTTCTTATACAAAAACTTATATCACTTATGATATAGAAACAATTGGATTACCTTTTGATTCATTTGATGAAGCCCGAAAAGAATATCTTATTCGTGGGGCAGACACCAAAGAATTACAGGAAAAAAAAATTAACGAAATGGCATTATCGCCATTAACTGGTCAAATTGTTTGCCTAGGTGTAAAGATCATGCAAAAGCAGGAGAATCTATGGGTAGAATTAAAAAACGGTGCTTTTATGGTAGACCCATCTATTGCTGATGGGAATATGCAAACAATTGAACTTCCTAATGGAATTAAGTCTGTTTTTTGTTCTGAAAAAACATTAATCGAGGGCTTTTGGAAAATATTAACAAGCTATCCTCAACCTCATTTAATAACTTTTAATGGAAGGGGTTTTGATGCTCCATTTATTATGCTTAGGTCAGCTCTATTAAAAGTTAAACCTTTGCATAATCTTATGAGTGGCACCAGATATAGCTATAAAGATTCTCATACTGATTTGCTAGATGAATTATGTTTTTTTAGTCCTCAGCAATCGGGTGCTACACGTAGATACAATTTTGATTTTGCTGCAAAAGCATTTGGCGTAGAATCACCAAAGGCAGATGGCGTAGACGGCTCAAAAGTTGGTGAACTTTATGCTCATCAATCATATACTACCATTGCAGAATATTGCTTAAGAGATGTACAAGCAACTTGGGATTTATACGTAGCCATGAAAGATTATATGCCAGATATTCGATAAAATCATGCAAATAATACGATTATGGATTGCCTTCTTTAAGAATTGTCTTGCAAGAGAATTAGAATTTCGCGGACATTTCTTCTTCTATTTTTTAATTGATATTGCTTGGTATTCTATACAGATTCTTTTTTTTGAAGTAATGTTCTTGTATACACCTGGTTTTGCAGGTCTTAGCAAATCACATGCTTATGTGTTTTTAGGCACCCTTTTTATGGTAGATTCAATCAATATGATGTTGGTTGCCACTAATTTTTGGAAATTTCCCACATATATAAATACTGGTGAATTAGACTTTTTTCTGTTAAAACCTGTATCTGTCTTCTTTCTTGCTTTCTTTCGCTATCCCAATATTGCTTCTATATTAAATTTTATAGTAAGTATTATCGTTTTTTCTACTGGCATTACGATGCTAACTAACTCTATATCTGTTATTCAATGGATAAGTTGGTTTACTATGTGCATATGTGGATCTATCATTATGCTATGTCTAGAAACAATAGTAGCGTCTTGTGCATTTCACATCGTTAATTCTTCTGGAATTCAGAATATTTTCCATACTATTTATCAAATTGCTACAAGACCAGATGGAATGTACAGTAAGAGAATTCAAAGAATATTTCTAACAGTTTTTCCTATAAGTATTATTGCTTCTGTACCTTCAAGAATGCTGTGGTCTGAACCAGACATAGAACTTATGTCAATATGTATAATCAGTACAAGTGTTTTTGCGATTTTTTCTAGATGGTTTTTTGTGTACTCTCTTTCTTTATATGATGGGGCAAGCAGTTAATGCATTGCATTCATAATAATAAGAAAAATATAAAAGAATGGGGCAGCAAAAATAAAGCTATCAAATCTGTCAAATAATCCTCCATGGCCTGGCAAAATACCTGAACTATCCTTTATATGAGCATCCCTTTTTAATAAAGATTCTACCAAATCACCAATTGGTGCTACTAAAGCTAATAATAAGCAGCCAATCAACATGATGTGAAGAGGAAACTTTGGCATTAAAAAAAAGGAAAATGTCATCATGCACAATACCGAACATATAAAGCCAATAATGGCACCTTCTACCGTTTTCTTGGGGCTTACATGAGGCATTAAAGGGGTTTTTCCAAAAAGCATACCCCCGAAATATGCAAATGAATCACTTGTCCAAACTCCCACAAATACTAATAAAACAATCAAAGCACCTGGTTCTAAAGTTGTTGAATCAAAAAAAGACATTAAATGTGGAAATGTACCTGATGAAATATTTCTTAATAAAAATAATGATGACATCAATACTGGTACATATATAATTCCTCCTAAAGTTGCTGCCACAGCAGCAGAGGGAACTGATTCATGTTTATTATACGATATAATGAGTTCTGATATTAATGTGGCAAGTACTGCAATTGATAAAAGCAGTATATAAAAATGTGCCGGTATAGATTCATAATATGCGGTGCAAAGCATCCAAAAAAAACCAATAATTATTCCGATACTCTTATTTGGCCTAAATCCCTTTGCTGCATATAAAGCATATAATTCTGTTAAAGCAATTAATGTAACTAGTGTAAAAGGGATATAAAAAAGTAAACCACCATGAATAATCAACCAGATAATCAAAGGAATGCCTATCAATCCAACTATGACTCTTTTTTTTAAATTATTCATTCTAGATCACATTCATTAACTGATTCTACAAGGTTCATTTGACTTTTGGCAAAGGCCTAAAATAAACGTATTTTACTAGAAATTACTACACTTTATTATTAGCTTCTCATGGCAATTTACTCTCTGCAAGATAAAAAAACTAGTGCTCTGTTAATAGGCGGATCTAAATCTACCGCTGAGATGGCTATAAGGCTTCGGGATAAGACAATACCTTTTACTATTTATATTCCCTTTGACGATCCTACTCTTTTCTCTATCGGTGATTCTCCTATTATTCCTGTTCATATGATTCCTTTAACGGAACACATTGCATTTAGAGTACAGGATATTACCTCTATTCCTGATTTTATCATTGATTGTCAGGCTATTACTGCAGATCATAAAGCTTCCCTGATTTTAGAAGTATCGGAAGAATTTCCTCAAGCAATTATTCTCTCTTCTTCTTTAGCTTGTACAGCAACAGAAATAATGAGTTATTTTCAGGATAGTAGGCAAGTAATAGGTTTTGCTTTTCTGCCAAGCCATTCAGGTGATGCATCTGTAATGGAAATTGCCAAAGCCTTAAATGCATCCGAGCAAAGTTTGGATGCAGTTAAAATGTTTTTTGCATCTGCTGATTATACCTGCGAAATAGTTGAAGATAGAGTTGGGATGGTTTTACCAAGAGTATTAGCCACCCTTATCAATGAGGCAGCATTTGCTTTTCTAGAGAAAATTGCAACTGCGCAAGATATCGATATAGCCATGAAACATGGTGTTAATTATCCCAAAGGATTATTAGAATGGGCAGATCTAATTGGACTAGATACTGTCTTAGCTATTTTAGATTCTTTATATAGTGAATATCGCCAGGAAAGATATCGTCCATGTATTATACTAAGACAATATTGCCGAGCCAAATGGATTGGTAAAAGCGCTGGGAAAGGGTTCTATTCCTATGCTTCGGGATACAAATAGGATTGTATATGCAAGATGAGCATTTGAAAGTTCATGTATTTTGTGATTTTGATGGTACTATTACAAAAAAAGATTCTGGGGATGAATTCTTTAAACAGTTTTCTGTTTTTGAACCATATCATTCTCAATTAATGGATGGACTTTTTACAGTTACTTCTTACTATAATGAAGTTGTTCATAAACTAAAACACAATATTGATCAGCAAGCTATAGTTGATTTTGCAGATGCTTGCGAAACTGATATGTATTTTCCTCAATTTGCATCATTAATCAATTCTTATGGATGGCATTTACATATTGTAAGTGATGGCTTTAGAACTTATATCGACCCTATATTACAGAGAATTTTACCTAATAATTCAATCAATGTTTTTTCTAATAACATCATATCACCGCTATCTAGATTAAATCTTTCGCAAAATTGGAAGGCACATTATCCTTTTGCTGATGAAGCCTGCACTTGTTTTTGTGCATCCTGTAAAAGAAATATTGTATTATCATCTGTTCATCCAGATGCGCTCATTATTTATATAGGAGATGGCCTTTCTGATACATGCCCTGTTACATTTGCAGATATGGTATTTGCTAAAGGGAAATTAGCTGCATTTTGTCATAAAAATGGAATAGTCCATCATTCATGGCATACCTTTTTTGATATCATTACTGTATTAAAAAAAAGAAAACCAGTAAAAAGAGACATAGCAAAAAAAAATAGACAAAAAGCTTTCGAACAAGAATAATTACTGTATAACTATGTTTAATAATGCTTTAGAATCATATAAAAAAATCATTGCAGCAAGTATGCCTCAAAATGGCAACTATGTGTATTTAAGAGATATCTTACAAGATGATTCGATCAAAAAGCATGTAAAACAGTTTGCCGATGCGGAAGTAGAATGGTGGATTTATTATGAACAAGTTAAAAGAAGAGATAATCCTCGCTTTGATTTGGCAATTCCAGATATACTAACACATTTTCATACCTTAGATGATTATTGCAAGGTTCAAGCAAGATTTGATTCTTTAGATCAAGCAAATCTTATTGATTCCTGTATAGATTCATATATCAATTTTCTGTGCAGACCAAGAACTGCTTTAAGATCTTTTATTTTTAGAGGCGAACCAACAAAATCGGTATATGAAATTTTATTACGGTTTTCGGCATGTTCTGTTTATACATATCTGGAGGCAGGCTTTAAAACATGGGCAGATAACAACTGCGAATCGCATTTGTCCGAACATATGATTACTGCAAAAGATTTCAAAAGTATCATCACAGATATTGATAATGAATATATTCGATTATTACAAACACAAGGATTCATCGAATTATTAGATCCACTTTTTCAGTTTTTCATAGATATCGGTCAATCAGATAAGTGTATACCAGCAGAAGCCTTAATTGTGTTCTTGGAAGATAAAGAATTATTCCCCTTGGCAAGTAAAATCGAAGAGTTGTATCGATCAAAAGGCATAAAACAATATAATTCAGATTCCCTAGCGGAAATTATAAGTAGTATTATTTCTGAATATGAATCTCATTCCATTTCCCAATCATCTAATCAAACAGCTGAATTTCAAACACTTGCAGACAGCACCAAACAAGATATAGAATTAGAAGCTTTATATCACAAATCAATGGATGCATCAACTAATACGGTGATCCTTATCTCAAGACATAACTTTATCACCAAATCACATCCTTCTTTGCATACATTTATTGATCAGATCAAAAACAATAACACTGAGAATATTGACATTTTTTCTGAAAGTACTCTATTACAAGATATTGATACTCCCACTAATGCAAATGGACTACAAAAGTCAATTCCAACTTTATTAGAACAACATGGTACATTACATAATGATGAATCTTATACATATCCACTTATGTATAGAAGCTCATTTTTAGGCTCTATACCTATAGACAAGCAGCTTTACTATGCATCTAAAGCTTGTAAAGGAGATTTAAAAATACTAAGAAAATTAGGCCAAGCAATTGATAAAACATCTACCAAAGAGGCAGCAATACTAACATTAACTGCTTTTTCGGAAGTGTATAATGACTATGAAGATATTTTGCAATGCGAAGAACTTAGACAATCTATTGTTGATTTTAGCAGTAGGAATAATTAGCTATCTAATGGCTTCCCAATCTTTCGATCGGGCTTTACCAAATGCAATTACCCAGAACCAATTTACAGCCCACTCCATTAATATTCTGATATACCCATATCTTCTAAAACGTCTTGGAGATTCATATACCAATAATTTCTTTTCAAAAACTAAGCCACCTATTTTACATGCTCGACGTAAAATCTCGAAATCTTCTCCAGCTGGTATAGATCCATTATATCTCCCTATATCTATAAAAGCTTTCCTATCAAATACTTGGCATTCTCCTCTACCCATACCAAATCCAAAAACATTTACCATACATCCAACATAAAAATTAAGAATAGAAGCAAAGATTGTATCGGCAAATTTTCTTTTTTCCGGATTAATTTGTACTGGACAAGCGATAGCACATGGCTTATACACTTTATCTTTCCATTTTTTTAATGTTTCTAGAAATTCTTCTGGATTGGCAGGAATTGTATCCGCATTGAGGAATACCATAATATCACCATTTGCAACTAAAGACCCCATATTTCTTCCTTCTGCAATGGTTTGCCTTCTATTTTCAGTGTGGCACACTATGATGTCTGCAGACCCTTTTGCTATTGCAAGAGTAGCATCTGTACTTCCCCCATCACTTACTATAATCTCTAATTTATACTTTTGCTTTAAAGTATCGGTAAATACTGCAAGAGTATTAGGAAGAAGTTTTTCTTCTTGATATACTGGAATAATGATGCTTATAAGGACATCTTGTCTTGTGCACTTGATGTGTAAATCTTTAGTCAGACTTCCTGCGTCATATATCATATCGATTTAACAGAAACTAAGTGGCTAACCGTATCCTTCTTTAATAATGCTGGGAAATATGCTACAACATCACTTGGTTTGGGCCTTCCACCTGCAAAACCTGTAACACTAGGTGGTCCTGTTAAAATTAAAGGGGCTATCTCTTTACCAAATCTTTCTACAGAGGCATAATCTCTGGATCTTACACCTATTCTCATCATCACTTCATTAGGTTCAATAACTTTTGCTATTGGCCCATGGCAAGCGTTCATACCAATATATTCTGTTCTAATTTCATCAAATTGTAGTCCTAATTGCTCTAGTCTTTTTCTTAGTATTGAATCTGCAACCTGTGCTTTTTTATATGCATCAGGGGCACAATAGGTTAAAGAACTAAATGCTACATATCCGTCAGAATAAGAAGCGGAAACTTTATAAAAGTCAGTTGCAGGTTGTCCTGTTATACCGTACACTTTAACACGATTATTTCCTTCATCTTCTAACTTTATAGATGTAAAATCAGCAATACAATCTGGTGTTATATATTCTGCTGGATTACCTATTTCATACATTAATTGTTCACTTACGGTTTCTCTAGTTACGGCACCGCCAGTTCCCTCGTGCTTTGTAACAATAAAAGAACCATCTTCGTATGCTTCGATTATTGGGAAACCAACATTTGCCATATCTGGCAATGATTCCCAATCACCTAAAAAGTTGCCGCCACTTGCCTGGGCGCCACATTCATTGATATGGCCGGCGACTGTTCCAGCTGCCAATTTATCCCAATCAGTGAAACTCCAACCAAATTCATATATCATAGGAGCAAGTGTTAGGCCTGTATCGGTAGTTCTACCAGTGATAACGATATCAGCCCCGGCCTTCAAAGCTTCAACAATAGGCAAAGCACCAAAGTACACATTTGCACTAAGCAATTTGTGCTTCACTTCTATAATAGGTTGGCCAGTTTCCATATTATTCATGGAATTACCATTTTGAATAAGGCCATCAATATTCATGAGTATATTATCACCAGTTACGATACCTATTTTCAAACCTGTTATGCCAAGTTTTTTTGCAATACCAAAAACTGCTTCCATTGCAGCTTCTGGGTTTACTCCACCACCATTGGTAATTAACTTGATTCCTTTTTGCTTAATAAATGGCAATACATCTTCGCAAGTTTGAATAAGATCCTTTGCATAACCAGCTTCTGGATTCTTCATTTTTTGTTTTTGTAATATTGACATAGTTACTTCAGCTAGATAATCAAGCATAAGATAATCTATATCACCTTTAGACACTTGCGTCAAAGGAGCTGATAATAAATCTCCCCAAAAGCCTTGTCCCGATGCGATTTTAATTACATTCTTTTTCATATATATTTGCCTATGATTAAGCTTTTGTCTTGTGTGTTATGGTACATGATGGATAATTATTAATCTGATTCATTAATATGTCTAACTGTTCTCTATTGATATAGCAATGTCCACTTTTAACATGCTCACAAAATAATATCACCTTATACCATACAAAAAAAGGTTCTATCTGAATATTAGTTAAAGAATTATACTTTAATCGATTAATGCCACCTATTAACATATAACGCAATTGAATTCCATTAACACAGATGGCTGTTTTTTGGAATGATGATCTTATAAGAATTTGTAATGTATTTACAAAGATTGCTAAGGGTATTACATATGTTATTACTGATGGACTTTTTTGTAATAAAGATAAGAATGCAAAAATAATGAAAAACAACAAGAATATAATGCTTACAACATAAGAGGAAGCATTGATTGCATATATCAGAGTTTCACCAATATCAATATCAAGTGTTTTTTCTCTATCTGCTACTTCTCTAAAATAAGTTGCACCGAATGCTAGAATTGAATAAGCAAAAGCTACATAGAGGGCATATAAGAAAATTATTTTATCAAAATACATGAGTTAACTGCATTATATATCATAATTTTTCGTGTAAAATTACACTAATATTATGATTTTATTGGTAAATCACATCTTAATCATATTCTTGAATCAAATAAACCAAATAAGAATAAATAATTACAAGGCAAATCATTATTTTTGTAAAAATTTATTTTAATTATCTCGCATTCAATGAGTCAATTAGGCACCATACTTCGTTCTAGACGTGAAGAATTAAATCTTACACTTGCAGAGGTTTCTCGTGCTACTACTATTAGACTCAATATCTTAGAGGCATTAGAAAAAGGTAAATTTACTATTTTACCTCCTACATATATACGTTCATTTTGCAAGACATATTGGGCTTATTTACGTTTACCTCAAGAAAACTTTGAACGCATATATGCCGAAGCAAATATTTCCAATCAAGAAGATGGAAGCTCTTTTTTCAGCAATCTTATTCCACAAAATCCTGAAAAAGACAAAAAAGATATTCCATCTATACCTAATCCTTTAGCATTAATAAAGTCAGTAAATATATCTCCTAGACTTCTTAGTACTAGCCTTACTATTGCATTTATTTTTTTTGTGTTCTTAGTTATCTATTTTGTGTTTGTTAAAGATTTCTTTTCAGACACACCGATAGAACCAAACTCACCGTCAAGTCAAAATGCTACAGAATCAAATCAAGTTAGTAATAATTCAAATAATGGAGAAGGTGGCTTACTGTCAAACATATATGATAAGGCTCCAGACAGCATTGTTTTAGAAGCTACATGTATTGAAAAGTCTTATATACAGGTTACTGCAGATGGCAAAAAAAGTGAACAGGTAACCTGTGAACCAGGTGATGTGAAAAGGTGGGCTGCATTAAAAGATTTTGTTATTTCTGGAAATATTGGTGGATTTATTTTAAAAAGAAATGATGTAACTTTACCTTCATTAGCAAAAAAAGGGAATCTACTGGTGCAGGCTAAAATTACATTAAACGACATAACTTCTTCATCAAATCCTTATAAAACTGCTGATTCATATTCAAAGTCCAGTAATAGTTCAAGTACTACTAAATCTTCAAATACAAAAGCTTCTGTTAGTTCATCAATTAGTAAATCAAATGTAAAAAGTTCTAATACGAAGTCTAATACAACTATAAAGTCTACGGCAAGTAAAAGTCAAACATCAGGTTCCAAACCAAGTAATACAAGCTCTAGTACTAAGAAAACTACTAGTAACAAAACTGTTGGAGCTATAAAGATCAAGACAGGTACTTCAAGTCCTATTAAAAAAAGTATTAGTAGCGCTTCCAGTAAAACCAGTAATTCAAATGCTAGTTCTTCAAATAAATTAAGCACAAGTAAAAATAAGATTGCAAAGCCAACATCAAAAACTGATAAATCTGCTGGAACTAAGCCCAAACAGGAAAACAAGAAATTACCAAGTATAAGCCCGATGCAAATAAATAATACAAAAAGATAATTATTTACTATTTACAATTTCATGTAATCGAATAATTCCTACACATTCATTTGTAGCATTTACAACTGGTAAAACCCCAATTTTATTTTCTCTATCTTCCATCAAATAAAGTGCTTCACCCAATAAGGATGTTTCCGATATAGTAATAGGCTTTTTGGTCATAAAGTGATGAGCTTCAATATCGTATACTTCTTCTTTTTCTTGCAATAGTCTTCGTATATCTCCATCTGTAATAAATCCGACAATATGTTTGTGATCATTTAATATGATTGCACATCCCAATGACTTTGATGTCATTTCAATTATAATATCTTTTACTTTAGTATTATTATGTATAATTGGTAATCTATGCATACCAGATATCATTATAGTCTTAACTGTCATCAACATATTACGTCCAATTTGACCTGCAGGATGATTCAAAGAATAATCGGTAGCGGTAATATTCTTAATAGAAATAAGCATCTCTAAAAGTATATGAGAAATAGCCAAGGATGCTATAGAACTGCTTGTTGGGATTGTGTCAATTGAAGTTGATTCTCTTACTTTGACTATTAAGGAAATATCACATAATTGGGACAATTGTGAATTACTTTTTCCCAGAATACCAATGATAGTAGTTTTTTTTATTCTTAGCACAGGAATTAGTGATAATAATTCTGCAGTATTTCCGCTATTGGAAATAAGGATAATTGTATCACCATTTTTTACTAATCCTATATCTCCATGAATAGCTTCAATAGGGTGTAAAAAATATGATTGAATACCAATGCTTGCAAATGTTGATGCGATTTTTTTTGATATTATTCCAGACTTTCCGATGCCTGATACAAATATAGAATGTGTTTCAGCTAGTAATTGTGCTACTTTATAAATAAGATCCCAATCTAATGTTTCATAAAGACTCTTTAAAGAATTTATATCATTCGCCATTACTTGCTTGCTTCTAAGAATATGCTCATCTATTATATTCATGCTTTATCCAAAATGAGGGTTTAATTGTTTACCTGCCAAAAAGTGCATATGTAGATAGTAGATTGTTTGCCCTCCATCTGGATTACAATTCATTATTAATCTATATCCAGTTTGATCAACTTGTAATCTAACAGCTAATACTTGTACAATTTTAAGAATTTCAGACATTATATGTAATTGATTATCTCCGATATCATTTATTGTTTTAATATAGCTTTTAGGAATAATAAGTAAATGTATCGGCGCTTGTGGGCAAATATCATGAATTACGATAAATTTATCATCTTCATATTCTATATTCGACGGTATTTCTTTGCTTATAATTTTATGAAATATTGTATTCATATGTTTTATTCTCCATAAAATAAGAAAAAGCCTTCTGGTTTTAGACAGAAGGCTTTTTCATTAAAGATTAAGATAAATAATTATCTTGTTAATGTCATCTTAGCAACTTCTACATTATTACCACTTGTTAAGCGATAAATATATGTACCTGTTGCAACATTAGCACCGCTATTATCAGTACCATCCCATTCTACTGTAGTTCTGCCAGAAGTAGCAACGCCATCAAACAATGAGCGTACAATACGTCCAAACATATCTACAACTTCTAATTTAGAAATAGCTTTTTCTTTTACAAAGAAACTAATGCTAGTACTTAGACTAAATGGATTAGGAACATTTTGTTCAAGAGCTAATGAAGTTGTTTCATCAGTTGTAAACTCTAGAACATCACTTATTGCTTTACATGATTCAATACCTGCAACATCCATTTGTGTTAAACGATATTGATATGTAATTCCTGGCATAATCTTATCATCAACTAGTGAATACTCACGTACTACAGTTGAATTACCTGCACCACGAATAAACTGTATAGAAGACCAGTTAGTTGAAACATCGCCTTTAGCAATACGGCGTTCAACATGGAAACCTGCATTGTTTTCTTCTGAAGCTGTTTGCCAGAACAATTCGATACGATTACCGCGCTTTTGACCATCGAAATATGTTAATTCTACAGGTACAACACAGTTATCATCTGGTGTTGGTTCTGTTGCAAATGATTTATCGCCTAAGAATGGACGAATTAATGGCAACCATGTACCACGAGATGCTGTAGGATAACCTTGAATTGAAGCATTTCCATCATGAGCTAAGTGACCAAACATTGGATTAGATAATGGAGTTGCTTGAACCCATGTACCGGAGAATGCTGTTCTTTCATAAGCAAAAACATTCTTGTTAATTAATTGATTTGATGCATTCAATTGACGGAAGCTCTTATCAATATTCAAATGCACACCACTTACACCAGGACCTGGAGGATTGATATTATAGTGAGTGATTTGTTGACCAACACGAGATTTTGAAGCTCCAAGTGAAATACCATCAAGACCTAATTGAGCTACTGATGCCCAATATTCACCTGGAGGTAATACTACAGGAACATCGAATAGATATGTTGTGTATTGACCATAGAATAAGTCTTTACGAATATCATCATAACCACGTTGTTTATTGATTTTTGAGCCAGCAATTGGTTGAGCTTGAGGTGCATCTTGACCTTTATACAATGCAAATGCAATTGGATCAGGGCTTTGATTTACTTCAGCCATCCAAGCTTGGAAACCTTTGATAGTATCTTGTTGCAATAATTGGAAACGCATCGCAAATTGACCAGATGCAGAACCTGCTTCAGGACCAAATGCTAAACGACCATCTGCTGATGTAAAGTCAGCACCAAATGTACCTGTTGTACTAAAGTTTGGCCACAAACCGCTTGAATATGCTTCTGTATTTAAACCACGACCATCAACACGACTTCCTGTTGCGCCTTGTGTAAAGTCCGGCACATCATTACGAGCAGTAGGTGGTTCATACGCAAATACAGGGCCATAACGCAAAGTATAGAAGCTATATGTTGTATCATTAGTATTATCAACATCACCACCTTGTACAAAGCAGTTTGCAACAATACGATAACGACCTGGAGGACAACGACGAGCATTCCATGCAGGAACTGTTGATTCTACAATTTGTCCTGGCTTAACGAAAGGAATAATTGTTGAACGGCAATAGTATGCATCAGGTTTACGAATATCATCTGATTCTTGTAATACTTTTACGTTTACAGAAACTGATGGTGATTGCTTACCAGTATTATTTGTCAATTTAAAGCGTATTGGTAATTGTGTCATTTGTGAAGCTGGTGTAGACTCATATGGCCACAAAACTTCAACTAAAGACATTTCGATATCTGGAGATTCATTTGTATAAATCAATTTAACATTGTCTACATAAAAATCATCATCATCATCTTGAGGTTGTGGAGGAGCTGTATGACGACGTGCTGAAACAGATAATCTGAAACGGAAATCTTTAGCGCCTTCATTTGGAGCATAGATAACAGAATCTGGAATTCTAAAGAATATCTTTTTGAATTCAACATCTTTACCATCATCAAAAATATCAGGAACTAAACCCTGAGCTAAAGTTAAAGCTGAGTCTTTATCTGTTGGTAAATAACCAAGACGTCTACCACCAGCACCAAATGTAGTAAATACATAATTGTCTGTTACTGCAGCACCTACACGACGCTTGTGAACACTCCATACAATATCTGCAGTTGTACTGTTAAATTGACGTGCAATATTTTCGATACTATTAGTTGATGGGCGTGCGTATTCTAAACGCATTTCATCAGGAGTAGTTGCAGAAGTTGTTAAACTTCCATTATAAATAACGCGTGGTTCTGGACCAATGATTGTAGCATCTGCCCAACCACGACCAAAATCACCTTTATTTCCTGTTCTTTGATATGAAATAGTTAAGATAGATCCAGCTGTTTTACGGTTAGGTAAATTACGAATGTCAATAGGGAATGAACGAATTTGATCTCCACCAGGACTTGGATTTGGATCATCGCCACCTAAAGTTACTCTGTTTAATTTAATAACTGGAGAAGCTGTTTTAAATGTTGGTCTGTTTTTAGCTGTAACTAATGTACCAGGAACTTCACCTGCTGCCCATCTTGGTGGTGGTGGATTATATGTTTCTTCATCACCATTAGAAATTTCAGCATCAAAATTTACCCACTTTAATACTGAAGGCATTGGGGTTCCACCAATAACATAATAGTCATTCGCATCATCACTAAAACCATCGCTATTTAAGAATGATAAGCGTCTCATTACATAAAGATTTCTAGACACTGTATCATCAAATGGCCATTGGTCGTTTAATGAACGATATAAAGAGTCAACACCTTCTGAGAATACAAATAATTTTAAACGACCAATTTGGAAGTCTAATAATTCATTTGGTTCAAATGGTGGAAACTGAACTCTTGCTATACCATAAGGAGGAATACCGCCTAATGGACATGGCCCCGTACCTGGGAATGCAGGAATACCTGTTCCAGGTAAACCAGCACCTTGATAAGCACCAGTTGCTGATCCACCAGCTAACCAACCAAATCGAACAGATGCATCAACGTCTGGAGGACAAGCACCAGAAAGACATCCAACACCTATAGGTACTGAACGTGAATATGCTGTTTGATTAGTAGCTTGATTGATAATACGCATACGTACACGGAAGTTCAAATCTTGATTTGTGAAATTTACTCCTGGTGGACGTAAAGGATCACTGAATCCAGGACCTTGAATATCATTTGTCATATTTTGGAATACAGCAGAAGGACGTATTGCACCTAATTGAGGATGACCAGCATAAATTTCTGGTTCTGGTGTTACAATCTCTCTTGTGTATACATCTAGGTTTGCTGCAGAAAATAATTCACGACCAAAGTAGCGAATTTGTTCTGGAACTACGCGTACAACGTTTCTCCATTGCTTAAATCTAACTGCTAAACCATTAGATGGTGTATTTGAACCATGACCAGAAGGTCCTAATAATTGACCTGAAACATCAGATCCAGAATAAGAACCTCTTGACAAGTATTGAGTATACTGCAAAGGAGCATTTTGGAATTCTGTCTGTGTTAAGTTTGCTTGGCAATTTGGATACTTATAGCTGTAATTTCTTGCTGTACCATTTACACCAATTGTAGTGTTCATACGGAAAAATGCAGCTGCTGATACAGAAACGCCAGAAACAACTACTGCGCCTTCTAAACGTTCGAAATACACATAAACAGATGAATCAGATTGATCTAGAGTAACTTGGAAGTTAGCTAAGATTCTTTGATCATCTTTATTGAATGTTGTTGTTCCAGAAATACCATTTGTCCATCCACCAATAGGAGCAGCATTTTGATAATATATTATCAAACGGCGATTTCCATCTGGATTATCAGCTCTCTTGAACCATACCTGACCACGATTTTCATCTAACAAATCAGCGTTTTGTGAAAGTTGAAGATCCCCAAATGCAGCACAAATTAATGGTGCATTGCGAATATCTCCAGGAATTGAACCCATATTACCTGCGCCTGCACTACGAATACCAGCTGTAGTTCCAGTTGAATTACCACGCGCAATAAATTGCTCGCCATAATTATCAGGATTTCCATCTGTATTAGCATTACCTGTTGCAGGACGTGCAAATACATCGTCTCTGTACAAATTATAGCCTGTTCTATTACCTAATTGATCATAAGTATAACGGCTATTAGAAAGCGCTACTAATCCATTAGTAGAAACATAAAAACTATCATACTTAACACCATTCATAAAGAAAGGGAAGCCTATACGGATTGGACCCGCAAAAGCATTGTCTGTAGAATCTGTAAGTGCATCCGGATTACGGAAGTACATCTTACCTTCTACAGTTTCTGATGGTCCAAGTGTTTGATTAGGACCTGTGATAATTCTCTTCCACTTAACAAGTTCTGCAGGATCAATATCCGTTGCACGGTTAAGGAAGGCTCTGTCCAAATTTGGACGCCAAAAATCTCCAGCTTCGTCATCTGAGTCGACAACATAATAACCGGTAGAAACAGCATGACCGTTATTAACAGGTCTGCTGTTGTTTGCATTGTTGAGAGCGGGAAAATTTGTAAACGGCTGAGGAAAAGTAGTTGGGAACTTACTTTTCCGCAGGGTTTGATCTCCTTTGCCACCAGCAAATACAGCAATAGATGCCGTAATAAATACCAGCGCCGCAATTAGAATTCGTTTCTTCATATGAAGAACCCTATGCAAAAGTGGGACATATAACAATTATAGTATAGTATTTTTATTAATATTACTTAAAAAACGCATAATTATGCTCTTTTAACACATTATTTAATGTAAACTCAAAAAAAAGATTGATTTAACCAAAAGAAAAATCATGAATGTGAATAAAATTGTTTGCAGTAATTGTGTAAAATATCTGGGTAAAGAATATTTTCTATATTTTTCACCTTCTCGTTTAACTCATTTACACTGCAATTTTCATTTATTATGATACGGCTGCTTCCTAAAATTCTTCCTTCATCATACTTTTCATTTACTAAATGCACTGAAGCACCTGTTTCTTTATTGGAATCTTGAAGGACAGCATTGTGAACTTTTATTCCATACATGCCTTTGCCTCCGTATTTGGGTAATAAAGATGGATGTATATTTAAAATTCTATCTTGAAACATGATAATTATTTCTGGTGAAATCAATTTTAAATAACCACTTAATGCTATGACATCAATTTTATAAGCTTGTAACAATAGTTGTAAAGATATAGATCCTTTGTTATTTTCTTGAGTTTCTTGTAATGCTGGACAATATTCAAATGGAATTGCATTATTATTAGCTACTCTCTTAACACCTGGATTCTCTTTATTGGAAATACATACTACAATTTCATAAGAGCAAAATGTATTTTTGGAAAATTCTATCAATGCAGATGCATTGGAACCAAATCCAGATGCCATTATTGCAACTCTGATTCTGTCTTTTTCCATTATCTCTTAAATCTCCAGCCTTTATCTTCTCTTTCAAAAATCCATGCAGCTAATTTACCTTCATCAATTTCATTAAAGTCTGCCCAATAATGCTTACCATAATAATGTCTAGAACTTGTATCATCTGGAGCAATTGATTGCACTTCTTTTTTTATGCGAATAATTCTTTCTTGCCATTGCTCAAAATTACTTGGCCTTAAGTCAATCCATCCTTCATAGCACCATTGTTTTATAGAATGAGTATCGATTTCTAATGAATTTTCACCTCTAAATGCAGGGATTTTTACATCTGATCCTCTCAGATATTTTTCTCCATCACTCATTAATATTACCAATCCAACAGAAAGCATTTCAGATCTTAATGAGTGATTTTCTATAATTAATCTTTCTGCTTGTTTAGATAATTCTATAGCTGTCATAGAATAAACAGATTCCAAACTATGCGCTATTCTTTTAAGAATATTAGCTTCAAATAATAATTTTGATAATCTTGGCGGACCTAACATTTCAAATGCTACGCTATGGACATCATACTGTTTTTCTAATGCATTTAATTGGCTCATAGCATCATTACGCATGATTCCACCACGATATGTAGGGCCCATTACAGATGCATCTAATGCATTTATTACATCTAATCCAGTATTTCCACCCCTAAGTTCAAAAACAACTGTATCTGCAATTTCTTCAGGTGTTACAATTTCCATCTGTCCTAAAGCACTAATAGTTTGGAATTCAGCTCTAGAAAAGATTCCATTTTCTCCGGTATCTATAAATACAGACTTAACATGATCTCCGGTATCTATAATATGCTGGGTATCATTAAATGAAAATTGACCATTTGTTTCTTTTGCATGCTCAGGTAACATATCTTCCAATGGAATAAGCTTCCCTTTTCTCATCACCTTTCCATATCCTATCCTTTTCCATGCAATCGTTGCGCTTGGTTTTATTTCTTTAACTATTGGTCCATTTGGAGTTCTAGCTGTTAGGAAAAGTAATAGTGTTTGCGCACCTGCAACAGCAGCTTTTGCCAATAATACTCTCGATGGCTGTTCTTCGCTATGAGTATATGGGATATTTAATCCCATACCACCCGTTCCACTTGTACCAACTTTTAGATATACAGTGGTTTTAGCATCAACTAAACCTTTATATAAAATCTGAATATGACGCGTTAACTGAGGAACATATAAACTTGCAACTAATCGCTCTACTGTCTCCGATGATGCATATTGATTATCGTCAGTTTCTTTTAAAATTTTCCTTGCTCCTGCATATATATCCTGATATGCAATTGCTGTTGCTGTATTAATACAATCAATTACAGCATCTGGTTTATATGTAATCAATACATCATATAAAGCTGATGATTGCAAAATTTCTGTATTCAACTCATCAATACAATCATCAACCAATATTCTTCTTTTTTCCGAATCTTTAAGAATATCTTCTCTAGGTAGGTCTTTCCATGACGTTCTGGTAAATACATTGCCCCACCATGGAATAAACATATCTGTTGGTGAATCAGGATATAATGTAAAAAGTTCTTTAACTGCTTCTTCTGCTTCATGTTGCTTTAATGAAGTTACAATAATTCTAGCAGGATTAAATTCCATCAGTTTTCGGCAAACTGCAGAACCAACCAAACCCCAACCTCCAAGAACTAATACAGTCGAGCCATTGATATTCATCGATATATCCGAATATTGCTTTGATTATTCTTTGTTATTAGCAAAAATACGATATCATATCATTGCAAATACAGGTCTCATCAAGTGTGGAAAACTTTATATTTGAAACATTATCTTATGGAACTATTATTATTGATAATTGCATTCCTATTTTTTTCAATAACTATTATTGTGATAATGAAATTTTTGAAGTTTATAGCCTATTCCTTTATTTTTTTATTTACTGTGATGTGCTTTTCAATCTATGCACATGCTCAAACAGATTCCTCCTCAGTGGTATTCGGAATTATTACAGGGACTGTAGTAAATACTGCTACTCAATCTCCACTTAATGGTGCTTCCATTATTGTTAATGGTACAAAAATTGGCACTCTTACAAATTCAAATGGAAAATTTACTTTAAGAAAAGTACCAGTCGGAATTGTTAGTATTAAAGTAAGTGCTGTTGGCTTTGAATCGAGAACATATTCAGATATCGCTGTAAGTTCTGGTAAACCATCTACAATAACAGTAGAGTTAAATGAAAAAGCTATCCAAATTCAAGCAACTGAAGTAGAAGCTAGTTATTTTCAAAGAAGTCCTGAAACAATTACCAGTACTCAACTATTAAATTCAGAAGATATAAGACGCGCACCAGGCGTTCAAGAAGATGTAATCAGAGCGGTTGCACTATTACCTGGTGTAAATGTTACTGCAGCTGGTAGGAATGACCTTATAGTTCGTGGTGGCGCTCCATTCGAAAACCTATTTGTGGTAGATAATATCGAAATTCCCAATATTAATCATTTTGGTTCTCAAGGTTCAACTGGGGGTCCTTTGTCTTTGATCAATATTGATTTTGTTAGACAAGTAAGTTTTAGTGCAGGAGGATTTTCTGGCAGATTTGGCGATCGAGTATCCTCACTAACTAATATTTCTTTAAGAGATGGCAATGAAGAGAGATTTGGAGGAGAAATAAACTTTTCTGCAACTGGCTTTGGCATTATTGGAGAAGGCCCAATTGGAGATAAAGGATCATATTGGTTTAGTGCACGCAAATCATATCTAGATATTCTATTCAAAGCACTTGGGTTTAGCTTTATTCCAGATTATTGGGATTTTCAATCAAAAGTTTCATATAGATTAGATGAAAAAAATAGTTTGTCTTTTCTTACCATTGGTGCATTAGATAAGATTACTTTTAACAATACCAACGAAGATGATAAATATTCCAATAGTAGAATTAATTCTCCTTCTCAAAATCAGTATTTTTCTGGATTAACATGGAAAAGTTTGATTATTGAAAAAGATGTAAATGGTTATTTTTTAATGACTTTAGGTAGAACTTTTTCCGCATTTCAAACTTCGCAAAAAGATTCAAATCTTAATACTTTATTTAATAACACTTCCTCAGAAGGCGAAAACAGCTTAAGAACAGATGTATTTCTCCAGTTTTCTCCTCATTTTGAAGTGATTATTGGGAATATTGCTAAATATGCTTCAAAGTTAGATTATTCTCTTTTTCTCGATCAAAGATTTAGAAGAGATGGTAATGGAATACCTAAAGGATTAGCTGTTGATAGCTCATTTACTGCATTTCGAAATGCAACACATGCTTCTGCAGTTATAACCTATAATTCATGGAAAGCAACAATTGGAACTAGATTAGATTATTATGCCTTTTTGCAAGAATCTCTATATTTTTCTCCTAGACTCAGTATTTCTTATGGTATCAATGCCACAAATACCCTTAGCCTAAGCGCTGGTAGATATTATCAATCACCCTCTTATATTTGGCTTTTAGGAGACCCCTCAAATCAAGAAAATCTTAAAGCTATTAGAGCTGATCAAATTGTATTGGGATATGAGAATCAATTAGAATCTGATCTCAAATTCCAAATAGAAGGTTATTATAAATGGTATGGCAATTATGCCGGCAGAGTGTTTCGTCCGCAAGCTGTTTTAGCTCCTTCTGGCTTTGACGATGTTCAAAATGATATTCCTTTTGGCCTAGAACCTTTATCTAGTTCTTGCGATGGTTATGCAAGAGGTGTGGAAGTTTTTGTTCAAAAAAAGATGGGTGACATTCCACTATATGGATTAATCAGTATAACAATAAATCAATCTAGTTTTAATGGATTAGATGGGATAGAAAGGCCAGGCGCTTTTGATAGTAGATTCATTTTTAATATAGCAGGGGGCTATAGATTTAATGAAAATTGGGAAATTTCAAGCAAGTTTAGAATGTCTACCGGTGCGCCAACTACTCCTTTCTTCGAAGATCCAAATAATCCAATGTATGGCCAGCTCAACTTTGATTTATACAATCAAGGTGAGCGCCTACCAACATTTCATTCTATGGACTTAAGAATTGATAAACGTTGGAATTTCGAAAGTGTATTATTAATTACATATATCGATATTCAAAATGTATATGGTAAGAAAAATGTTAATAATCTTCGATTCGATCAAAGGCTTGGCAAAGGTATACTTAATAAATCCGGAGCAGGAGTATTACCATCGATTGGGATAAATGTCGAATTCTAATGATAATTTCTGGGCAGCCTAAAAGCTGCTCTTTTAATTTACAGGATTCATTTACTTTATACTATGCCAATTTGCTAAATTGACATTATAAAAGGGGCGCAATTGCATTTATTCATTACATCTACTATCTATGAAACTGATACCTGTCAAAGAACATCAAGCACCTGCATTTCTTGAAGGGCTTAATCCCGAGCAAACAGAAGCTGTAATTACTACGAATGGTCCTGTATTAATTATCGCTGGTGCTGGAAGTGGCAAAACGCGTGTTCTTACCTATAGAATAGCTTATTTATTATCTAAAGGAATTAATCCTTATTCAATACTTGCTTTAACGTTTACCAATAAAGCTGCCGGCGAGATGAAAAATAGAATTGCTTCAATGGTAGGCGAGAGTATTGCAAGAAAAGTGTGGGCTGGTACATTTCATTCTGTTTTTGCTAGAATTCTTCGAATAGAAGCTGAATCTTTAGGATTTACGAACTCATTTTCTATTTATGATACCGATGATAGTTTATCTGTAATCAGAGCTATTATGAATTCTTTAGGGATTTCTATTCAACAATTTACTCCGCAAAGTATACGCTCTAGAATTTCTAATGCCAAAAATCAAATGATAGGCTGGCAGCAATATGAAGCAGATGCCCAAGAAATCTACGAGAAACAAACAGCTCTGGTTTATAAAGAATATGACAAAAGATTAAAGATCAATAATGCAATGGATTTTGATGATATTTTGCTAAACATGATTAAAGTGCTACAATTAAATCCAAAGATAAAAGCTATATATCAAAAAAAATTCTCATTTATCATGGTAGATGAATATCAAGACACAAATAGAGCTCAATACTTAGCTATTCAATTATTGGCCGGTGGACATAAAAATATTTGTGTGGTTGGAGACGATGCCCAAAGTATTTACAGATGGCGTGGAGCTGATATAAGGAATATATTGGAATTTAAAAAAGACTATCCAGATGCTGTTACCGTACGTCTTGAACAGAATTATAGATCTACTAAAACAATTTTAGCCGCTGCTGACAGCGTAATTTCTCATAATAAAAAACAATTGTCGAAAGCTTTGTGGACAGATAATCCTCAAGGTGATTTAATTACGGTTATTTCAAATCGAGATGATAGAGATGAATCCGATTCAATCATGCGAATCATTAAAGAAGAAGTTGATCTTCATTTTACCAGCGAAAAAGATTTTGCTATTCTCTATAGAACAAATGCGCAATCTTTAACCTTAGAAGACTCCTTAAGAAGAGCTGGTATTGCTTATACTATCATTGGTGGCACTTCATTCTATAAAAGAAAAGAAATTAAAGATACCCTTGCTTATCTTAGATTATTATGTAATCCAAAAGATTCAGAAAGCTTGGCTAGAGTAATCAATGAACCACCCAGAGGAATTGGACCTACTTCTGTAAAAAGACTTCAAGCATATGCTCAATCAATGTCTATAGATCTTTTTGCAGCTTTTGAACAAGCGAATATTGCTCCAGATATACCAAAAAAAGCCATTAAATCAGCATTGGATTTTACAGATATGGTTAAAGAATTCCGTAGTAAGATGAATGATCTGCCTGCGGATGAACTTGCAACTTTATTTATTGAAGCTACCGGTTTATTACAATCCTTAAAAGATGATAATAGCGATGAATCTTTAGATAGATGGAATAATATTCAACGGTTATTATCGCATATCACAGAAATGAAAGAAAAAGACGAAGCAATGACCCTTGAAGATTATCTTCAATACATTGCTTTGATTTCTGATATTGATGAGACCGAGTTTGGAAATAATAGAATTTCATTAATGACCCTGCATGCAGCAAAAGGGCTAGAATTTCCTATCGTTTTTATTGCAGGTTTGGAAAAAGGATTGTTCCCATTGGGAAAAGCGGAGTTTGACCAAGATGAAGAAGAAGAAGAACGTAGGCTTTTTTATGTAGGTATAACAAGAGCTGAAAAAAGACTGTATTTGTCTTTTGCAGAAAAACGCTATCGTTTTGGTGAATTAGTATTCTCTGAACCTTCTAAATTCATCAATGAAATTAATCCAGATTTATTAGAGTGGAAAGCCGGTGGATTAAAAATACCAGCTCAACAATATGCGTCTACTTCACTTAAAAATACGAATCAATATAGGCCAGCTCATTCCACTTTCACTAAAAATACTTCTCCAAAACCCTTTTTTGATGATTTAGCTAGCTCAAGTTCTGATTCATATTCTCAAATCGAACCAGATGCACCAATAATGATAAAAAGTGGTATGAATGTAAAACATAATCAATTCGGAATTGGTAAAGTTCAAATGGTTTCCGGTGAAGGTGAAAAAAAACAAGCAGTCGTCGTTTTTGATAGTGTAGGGAAAAAACAATTATTATTGAAATATGCTAAACTCGAGATCGTATAATTGTATCATTAATAAATTTTAGTAATATTTTACAAATAATTTCAATATCTTTTATTCAAACTTTTGCTACTAGCTTCGAATTGTTATTTTTGCACTTCGTTTACAAATGTACCATCGCTTTTTAGTATTCCTCTAAAGCAATGAAATTCTTTACCTTAAGCTCAATGCGTGTCTATGTCCGACCAAGAACTCAATCATGCCAATCCTAATGCAGATGAATCTTCATTAATCAATGAAACTTCTGCTCTGGAAACCGTTTCTACTCATGAAGTTGTTTCAGAAACTACTATTGTTGAACCTGTAGCTACATCTGCTGAAACTGCAGAAACACCTGCTGAAACTGCAGAAGCACCTGCTGAAACTGTAGATGCACCTGCTGAAACTGTAGATGCACCTGCTGAACCTGTAGAAGCAACTGCTGAACCTGTAGAAGCACCTGCGGAAACTGCAGAAGCACTTGCTGAAACTGTAGCAGCACCTGCGGAAACTGTAGAAGCAACTACTGAAACTGTAGAAGCAACTGCGGAAACTGTTGATGCAACTGCGGAAACTGTTGATGCAACTGCGGAAACTGTTGATGCAACTGCGGAAACTGTTGATGCAACTGCGGAAACTGTTGATGCAATAACAATTCCAGCGACTGTAGAAATTGAACAAGATACATCTGCAGCTGATAAGCGTAAAGAAGAAAAAGAAAAGCGCAAGCAATTAGAAGAAGAACAAGCTGCAATCACAGATACTATCCATGCAGATCAATCTGTAATCGAAGTTACTGTAGCAGAAAGAATAAAAGGTGGATTACGATTAGATTATAATGGTACACGCTTATTCATGCCTGCATCTCATTTTGGCCTAAAACGTGCGCCAAGTGACAAAGAACTTACCGATGCGGTTGGAACTGTTATACCTGTTCAGATCATTGAGATTCAAAAAGATGAGAATGGACGCAGAACTGTAGTCGCAAGCAGAAGAAAATTATTAAGAGATTCATTCTTTGGTTCAATAAAAGAGGGTGATATTGTAGAAGGGACAGTATCTTCACTTACTACATTCGGCATCTTTGTTGATATTAATGGTGTTGAAGGCATGGTGCATATAAGTCGTATGGCTTCGTATCGTATAGCTGATCCATCGGTATTATTCAAAAAAGGTGATCATGTAAAAGCTACTGTTTCTGGTATTGATTCAGAAAGAGGTCGTTTAGCATTAAGCACCAAAGACTTTGTTAGTTCTCCTTGGGATGCAGTAGAAACTAAATATCCTACAGGTACAGTTGTTAAAGGTACAGCAAAACGATTTACTGATTTTGGAACATATGTAGAGATTGAACCAGGATTAGAAGGCTTATTAAGAAATGCAGACCTTGTGTGGGGTCGTAGAGGTGTTTTCGCTCAAGATTTATTCCAAGAAGGTTCAGCAATTGATTTAGCAGTTCTCAATTCTTCTGCTGAAAAAAAACGCATTGGTTTAAGCTTAAAGCATATGAAACCAAATCCTTGGAAAACAATTCAAGATACACATCCAGCTGGCTCAAATGTCTCTGTAACAGTTTCACAAGTTAATCCAAATGGATTATTGGTTAATATTAATGAGGATTTTGATGGCTTTGTTCCTCGTTCAAAAGTACGTAATGTTTCAGGTAAGAATGCATTTGCAATTGGTGATACATTCGAAGCTACGATTGTAGATTCTAATGGAGATACAGAATCATTAGTTTTAGCTCCACAATATACTGATGAAGAATTAGCATCTATTCCTCAACGCAATCAAAATAGTGGACAAAATAGTGGACAAAGATCACCACGTGATAATCGTAGTGGCGACCCAAAGGTAACTTTACCTGATACACCAACTATTACTATTATGGACTTGCTTTCTGAAGCTCAAAAAAGCAATCTGAAAGGCAGTTAATAGATTCCAGCACAGTGTTAAGGCCGTCAAATTTACTATTTGACGGCCTTTTTTGTTGATTGAACTTAGATAATGTAATTTTGAATCAATTATTCATTTCTACCAGATTACTATATGTTTACATGGAAAACGATGTTGTACTGTATACTAAGCATAAGTGCAGGTATTACATTTTTTTCACAAGTAGATCTACAAGCATATTCGATTAAAGACTCATCCCAAACAATTGTTATAAAGAAGAGAATTTACTCTCCTGTACAAACGATTACAGGCGATACACTTCAAATAGATTCTGTAAAAAAAGATATACAAATCGTTCCTGGCTCTTCAAGTAAATATACAGCAGATCAAGATTCAGCATATTATAGAATGTTACGTTTAGGGATTCCTGCTGGCACATTAGCACAATTACACTCTAAAATCATTGCTTTTGGCCTCAAACAAAGATTAGCAGAAGCAAAAGAAAATCCATTCGAAATTCTATTAAGAAATATGGATTTACCAGCAGAGTATTATTTGCCAAGAGGTTCAGAGATTGTACAAAGACAAGAAATGATAGCTAGATCGCAGCAAATTCCTACTGGCAGGCCAAGTACTATAGGAGCCGGAGTACAAATTCCGCTATCATCCATCGGTTCATTTTTAGGTATTACTGAAGATGTTTCACCAATAGTTACTTATGCAGTTGACTATTCAATGTTTGTAAAAGTTGTTGTGTATTCTACAGCTGCAAAAGAAATTGCAATTGTATTTCAAGGACAACAAGTTCCTGGAAAATATCAATTAGCATGGAATGGAAGAGATGATAAAGGCAGGCCAATGCCTGCTGGTGATTATGTGGCAGAAGTGAGGTTAGGTAATGATAAATTTGTAAGAAAAAGAATTACAGTGCCTTAAATAATTTTATCTAATAAGTACAAATGGTAATGCATCATATCCATAATCAGTAATAAATTTTACCATATATGTTCCAGATGATAATCCATCGAATGAAATTCTTTCGGAAGTATATATCCCAGCATTTTTTTCACCAATAGATATTCTTTTAATCAACTTACCAAGCATATCATTTACTTCAAAGTGAATATTGGTTCTTGCTGATACTTGATAATCTATATAAATAGCCTCATCCCTTCCAATCAAAATCTCCTTTAATTGATTATTTCTTGGCGCTTGATTCCACATAAATCCAGAACCAATATTGTTAGCTGCAGCATAGGATCTACTAGATTCCATCTTTCTATCTAAATCTTGTTCATTTGCACCAACAAAAACAGCAAAAACAAACTTTTTTGTTTCTTCGGCATCTAATCGCTCGGGGCCACCTGAAATCACCATCGAAACATCTGTAGGACGAGAGAATGCTCTTGTTAATCCACCTGACATTGCCCGCCATTTTTCATTTCTAGAAAAGCCATCATAAATATTTATATATCCTCCCCCACCATCATTATCGATAGAGCAATAATTTAAGGATTGTCCTGTTAGCAATGCTACACCAGTATAAGGCAACTTATCTAATACATCATTATAACAATAACCATAACCTTTCAATTGATTAAATCCGCAAATATTATTTTGTCCAGCTGGCCCAATATCCCAATCAAAAAAAAGGCCTGCAAAAACAGAATCATAGTGTATACCTGAATTATTTGTTATTTCATATGATATTAATAGAATGTCTTTCAGTGAATCATCATTGCTTTGATATACTTTTTGCTCAACAGTAAAGCCAGCCTGATCTGCTTTATATTCATCTTTAAAGGTAATATGTGCTTCTAGGTCTGCTATCATTCCTGGAATCGATACTTTAATAGGATCTTTTATTATCCAAGATCGATCTTGTGCGTCTCCAGAAGCGTCTCGTGCAATATTGCTTAACCTATTTGGCGATATTCCAGCCATAAAAGCGCCTTCAAATAATAGAGAATATGGATTATACGATGTACCTAATCCTTGTCCTTGAGTATTTGAAGGATAGTCATTATACCCAATATTTCCTTGGCTATTAATGGTTACTGTTATATCGTTTTCTGCTAATGTTCTATATGTGGGATTGATTACTAATTGTACTGCATCTCTTGCAATCAAAGTTGAAGCGCTATATATATCTAAATGAATAAGTAATGGATAATTATATGGTGGAATTTCTGGCAAAGTAAAAGATAAGGGAAATGGTAAAGAGTATACCGTAGAAGGCTGCAAAGTTCCAGCATATATGGTATCTTTTTTAAATACAATGTTCACATTCGAATCAGTACATGATGCTATAATAAATGCTGAATCAACTGTTTCTAATACATTTTTGATAGATAAAGATATATCTATTGATTCTCCTGGTGTATACATATCATCAGCAGTTTCATCGGTAATTTGCTTCTGAATAATGGCAATATATTGTGGATTTTTCTGTGAAAGCGCAGCCATACAGTCAACCTGGCCAAATCCTATTTTTCTAGCAAATAAAGGATTGATACTATCTATATTTTTTGCAGACGAAATAATGCGTGCTGCAATTTGCTGGGCATCAGCAAGAGGAAATACCGAAGCAATAAGGGCTGCAGTTCCAGAGATAATTGGGGCAGACATAGATGTTCCGCTTGAATATCCATATGTATTGCCTTTTAAAGTAGAAAATATAGAAGACCCAGGGGCTGAAATATCAACACTGGGTGAAAAGTTTGAATAAGAGGCTTTGGTGGCATCATAATATACCGCTGCAACAGATAATACATTGGGATAAGATGCAGGGTAAAATGAAGTTTCTTTTCCATCATTGCCAGCACCAGCTACAATTAAACAACCATATAGTTGAGCATTTGCTACTATTTCTGCTTCTGCAATTGATGGAGAAGGGCTTCCCCAACTGCAGTTAATTATCCTTGCACCCATTGCTGCAGCATATAATAAACCTTCATAACTGTTTTCTACAGTCAAACTTGTAGAATCATCTTTACTTACTTTTACCGGAAGAATTTTAACTCTTCTAGCGATACCTGCTATTCCTTTTTCATTATTTGAAACAGCTGCAGCGATTCCTGCCACATGAGTACCATGAAAGTGCCCTGGAAATGGACTATTATCTCCAGAAATAATATTGGTGCTACTTGCAAAGTCCCATCCACTCCAATCATCTATAAAGCCATTAATATCATCATCAATACCATTTGCTCTTTTTGAAACACCTTTTTGATCTAATCCATCTTCTCCAGAGTTTATATACAAAGCTGATAATAAATCTTCATGATTTGTATCAATCCCTGTATCTACTATTGAAATAAGTATACTATCTTTTCTTGATGATGATTCATAGTATTCCCAAGCTTCGAATGCATGTATCTGATTAAGATAATTCTGCATCGAAATCATTGGATCATTTGGAGCCGTATTGAAAGTATGTACAGGCTTTGGCTCTGCATATTCAATAAAAGAATAAGTACTTATTTTTTTTGAGACAATTTCTGGAGAGATATCAGCATTATATTCAATAATTGCTAACGATTCAAGATTTAAAACAGATAAAATATTATCCTTTACTTTGCTGTTGACATTAGATTTTGATATCAATAAATCGAATATTTGGCTTCTCAGCATTGGTCTAGAAGTATGATTCCCAAGTGTTGATACAAGCGACTGAATAGTTCCCTTTCTTTCATTATTTTTCCACTGAATATATTCATCTGATTGAGTAGTAAATTTAATAATCAAACTGTGTTGGCCAGCATAAAGAGAATTGAGATATCCACCACTTATAATAATACATCCTAAATACATAATGATATATGAACATACATGTAGAAATATCATCATATTACTTGCATTATATAGTGGATGGAATTTCAATAGCGAATGTAGTTCCTTTGCCAGGAGAACTATCTTTAACATATATTCTGCCAGCATGATATTTTTCTATAATTCTTTTAGATAAAGACAAACCAAGCCCCCAACCTCTTTTTTTGGTAGTATAGCCAGGCAAGAAGATTTGTCTTTTTACAGGACCAGACATCCCTTTTCCATTATCTTTAACTGTAATAAGAACTCTATTTTTCGAAATTAGTTTCATGTGAACAGATATAATTCCATGTGAATTATCAATTGATTCAACGCCATTTTTCAACAAGTTTTCTATTACCCATTCGAATAATTCTCCATTAGCATTCACATAGATATCATCAAGAAGATTTCGTTCTATTTGTACTTTTCTGCCTAAATGAGGCACCCTTTTTTCAAAATACATGCATACTTTTTCGATAAGTTCAGATACATTTTCTCTATGTTTCACAGGCTCTGAGCCTATTTTCGAAAATCTATTTGCAATCGTATTAAGTCTATATAAATCATGTTCCATTTCTTTGGCTGTCTCAGATACAGCTTGCGAATCATTACTATTGATTCTTAAGATTTCTAGCCAACCCAATAAGCTAGACAAAGGAGTTCCAAGCTGATGAGCAGCTTCTTTAGCCATTCCAACCCATACATTTGATTCTTCGGTGCGTCTGAGATAACTAAAAGCGATATATCCTATAAAAATAAATGCAGAAACAATAATGATTTCTATATATGGCAACCATTGCATCTGGCGTATCAATGATGAATTAGTATAATAAATCATTCCCAAAACCATACCCTCTTCATCTTTAATTTGAATTGGAGGATAGGTAGAACTCATTGTTTTGAGTAATTCCACAATCTTTTTTTCTTGAATTTTAACTCTTGATTGGACTAAAGAGGTATCAACATCAACATTTAATGTGAATTGCGAGAAAGGCCTATTAGGATTGCCTTCTGCATCTGTAAAAACAACAGGAAAAGAAATTGTAGGAATAATTCTATCTAATAGAAATAAAAAGTCATCTGCATTTGCATTAACATCAGATAAATAATGCTTATAAATATCCGCATAAAAAGTAACTATTCTCTTTTCCCTCTCTATAAGTTCATGCGCTAATTTTTGAGTATACAGTAAAACACTTACAACCATAGCAAAAGCAAAAAATGCTAAGAATACTTTGATTTGCCACTTTGTAAGTGAGCGACGAATTATTTTAGCATAGATGTTTTTCATGCTTAGATTCGATGATACTGTAATCTGATGTGGACGCGATAACACGAAATAGATAATATATCATTGTGCATTTTTTTATCTGCAATATGACAAAGGGTTTAGACGATTTTTGCCCTTCCATAGTTCAAAATGTAAAAATTCTCCGTCAACTGATTGCGTAGTTTTACCAATTACAAAGCCAGCAGAGATAATTTGTCCTTTTTTCACCAAAGAATTTGAAAGATTTGCATAGACAGATCGATAAGAATTTCCATGATCAACAATCACCATTGAATTATAACCTGGCAACCAGTGAACTAAAGAAACTTTTCCAGAAGCTGCACAAAATGCAGAACTTCCCTCGGAACATGCAATATCTAAACCAGGATTATCCATAATGGTATTCGTTACTGAATTGCGATATTGTCCAAAAGAACGTAAAATTTTCCTTGCATTCGTTGGCCATTTGAATATGCCAGAAAACTGCATATCTGATTCTTGTATGTCGTTCTTTATTATTTCTTTTTGTGTTATACTTTTAGATACGTTGTCAGAAATTGGAATATTCTTTTTCTCACCTTTACCATGTATTGATATATCCTTTCTCAATTCTCTAGTTTTATTTTTAATATGTTCATCTTGTTTTTTGCTTTCTTGATGCACAAGCGATAAAATCATCCCAGCAATCTGTTGAGCACTTTTTTGTTTCTTTTCTAATTCTTTTAATACTAATGCTTTATCTAATCTTACCTGACTCAATGTCAACTTTTGGGCATTCATAGTTTTTTGTAAAAACTGTTGCTCTTTTTCTTTTTCTAATAAGATTTTTTCTTGTAGTGAAGAATATTGCGATAACTGTGCTTGTTGATATGAAAGCGCCCCTTGAACTTTTGTTATTTCTGTTAAATATGCTGTTAATTTTTTGTGTAATAATTGCATATATGATGGCAATCTTTGTAAAATTCCTGATGATGGCCCTGTACTTCCTGGCAATAAATCATTGCTAGATTGCGCACCAGAAACCTGCTGTTTACTAAGATTCACATATATCTTAGCAAGATTTGCATATTCATTTTTGGTAGCTAATAATTTTTCTTTAAGTGAAGACTCTGTTCTTTGAATAACAGTTAATGTGTCTTGAATTTTAGAAACTTCTCCAGCTAGTTTTCCAACTTTTTGAGAGATAATAACTTTCTTTTTTTGAGTTTCCTGCAAAGTAGAAATAGTTGATTGCTCTTTAGCATTTAATCGATAAACTTTTTGCTGTGCCTTTGCAATTTCTTCATGTAAAGTTTGAAGTTTGGTTTTACTATGTTGAACAGAATATTTTCTTTTAGACAAGACAGTACTTTTTCTACCCGACTTTTTTTTAGTCACGATGTGATTTTTTGTGCGTGCATATTTTTTTGTAAAAGCAGTAGTATGTATACTAAAACAACAAAAAACAAGGAACATAAAAGCTGCACGCATAATATAACTGCTAATATCAGTATTCCTCTGTGGAGGCCCGCTGAATAGTAGCACCCAATTGCTGAAACTTCTTCTCAATTTGTTCATATCCACGATCAATATGATAAACTCTTAATACTTCTGTATTACCTTGTGCAATAAGCCCAGACAGTAATAAAGATGCACTTGCTCTTAAGTCTGAAGACATAACAGTTGCACCAGTTAATGGTTTTCCACCAAATACAATTGCTGAATTTTCTGCCATTTCTATTGATGCTCCTAATCTTTTTAATTCAGGAACATGATGAAATCTTGTTGGATAGATTGTATCTGTTATTCTGCTTGCTCCTTGTGCGCACATCATAAATGCAATCCATTGTGCTTGAGCATCGGTAGGAAATCCGGGATAAGGAGCAGTAGTAATATCTGTAGGTTTTGGTAAACCAGTCATCTCAACCGATATAGTATTGCCATTAACATCAATACTTACACCTGCCTCTTCTAATTTAGAAATAACAGCAGTTAGATGATATGGATTTACATTTTCAAGAATAGCTTTACCTTGAGTCATGGCGATACCAATCAAAAAAGTAGCTGCTTCTATTCTATCAGAAATATTCTCAAAATCAACTGCTTTAAGCTCAGAAACACCTTCTATTTCTAAGGTGGTGGTTCCTATTCCATCTATTTTAGCTCCCATTTTAACAAGCATTTTAGCAAGAGCAGTTATTTCTGGCTCTTGGGCTGCATTACTCATTATTGTTGTTCCTTTAGCCATAACAGCAGCTGTAAGAACATTTTCTGTAGCTCCAACACTAGAAATATCGAAATGGATACGATTTCCTTTTAGCTCTTTTGCCTTTGCATAGATATAACCATTTTCAATTGTAATCTCTGCGCCTAATTTTTCAAAACCTTTAAGATGTAAATCTACAGGCCTTGGGCCAAAGGCGCATCCACCTGGCAAAGACACTTTAGCTTGTCCATATCGTGCAAGTAAGGGCCCAAGAACATTTATGGAAGCTCGCATCTGTTTAACATATTCATAAGGAGCTTCAAATGAATTCACAGCTGTAGAATCAATAAAAAGCTCATTTTCGTTTAATTCGCTATGAGCACCCATTACTCCTAGAAGCCTAGTCATTGTCCAAACATCTTTAATTCTGGGGGTATTGGCAAAACGATATATTCCCGGTGCTAAAAGCACAGTTGGAATTAATGCCAAAGAAGCATTCTTGGCACCTGATATCTGTACGGTACCACTTAGGCGTTGTCCGCCTTCAATTATTAATTTGTCCATTGTTCATGCTGCAAAACCATGAGTAAATACGTGCTTAACACGCGGGGGGCAACACAAAAGTAAGATAAAGTGTTGAAAGCACAAATACATAGTAAGTGTTTTTTCAAACTTTAGCTGTGTTTTTTGTATTTTTGCTTAGTATTTTTATCAAAATAGTACAATTCATCCAATTCTATTAACAATGAATAACTCTTCACTTATAGATTCTTCATCCATTGAACGCATCGCAGAACTTTCTAAGCTGTCTTTGTCAATCGAACAAAAAGATGATATTATTAATCAGTTTAAAAATATCATTTCTTCAATTGATGTGATTAATTCATTAGAATTAGATGAAGTTGAACCATTAGAACATATTGTAGATCTTCCAGATATTTTCAGGGAAGATTGTATAAAAGATTCACTTTCAATTCAAGATACTCTTAAGAATGCTCCTAAAAAAAATGAGACATTTTTCAAGGTTCCAAAAGTGTTAGAATAAGAATTTTTATATAAATTTTTTTTCTTAGCACAATAATTTCACTTGCCATTCGTTGTGGGGGGTTCTAAAATTTTGAACTACAAACTTAGATTGATAAATATCAGGTGCCCTGAATGAGGATTACGAAACAGTATACAAATCGCGAAAGCCAGTCTCTTGATAAATATTTACAAGAGATTGGAAGAGTTGAACTTCTAACGGGCGATGATGAAATAGATTTAGCCCGATTGATTAGAAAAGGCGGTTTTGATGGAGAATTAGCCCTAGAGCGTTTGGTAAAAGCAAATCTACGTTTTGTTGTAAGTGTTGCTAAGCAATATCAAAATCAAGGCTTATCACTTGGCGATTTAATCAATGAAGGTAATTTAGGATTGATCAAAGCTGCAAAACGTTTTGATGAAACTCGTGGATTTAAATTTATATCTTATGCTGTGTGGTGGATTAGACAATCTATCTTACAGGCATTAGCAGAACAATCTAGAATTGTTAGGCTTCCTTTAAATCGTGTAGGTGCGCTTAATAAAATTGGTAAAAAATTCAGTGAATTAGAACAAGCCTTTGAACGTGAACCTACCCCTTCGGAATTAGCAGAACAATTAGATATGAGTGTTGCAGAGATTTCAGAAACAATTAAAATTTCTGGCAGACATTTATCTGTAGATGCTCCATTTGTTCAAGGTGAAGACAATAGACTTCTAGATATTCTTCCAAATGATCAACAACCACCTCCAGATGCAGAATTAATGCGTGAGTCTTTGCGTGTAGAAGTGCAACAAGTATTAACTACACTATCATCAAGAGAAGCTGAAGTAATTAAATTGTATTTTGGACTTGACGGTGTATGTTTAACTCTTGAAGAAATTGGCGAGAAATTTAATCTTACAAGAGAACGTGTTAGACAAATCAAAGAAAAAGCAATACGCAGATTACGTCATGCTTCCCGATCTAAAGCTTTAAGAGCATATTTAGGTTAAAAAATGTATCCTTCCTTTTCATGGCCCGGTTTACCGGGCTTTTTTTTTGCATATCATTAATTCAGTTGTTGGGGACTCATTAAATATTCTAATCAATATCCATTCTAAAGGATAGAGAATTACAGCGTATAGGGCACCAATTAGCTCACTTTTGCGGACAGGATACATGCATATATTCCATAATTTTCCCCAAAAACGCGATTTCATATCTATAGGATATCCCATCAAAAAAAACATTGATTGTCTTTTTATGATGTCAAAACCATTCTTCTGTAATATGGCCGAAACCTGCTGTAAACTTCTATGAACAATATGTTTTTCTCTTATTGTATCATAATGTAAAAAGTTGTCAGAATACAGTAATATTCCATCTTCCTGCAAATGACTAGCAATATTCTTGATAGCCAGATTATATTTTTCATCATCTACAATATGAAACAAAACATCAAACACAGATATACATGAATATAAGCCTAAAGAAGAAAGTGATGATTCATCAGAAATATCAGCCTTTAATAAAGAACATTGAGGAAATCTATCTTTACAATAGTCAATTGAAGATTGAGTGAAATCTATACCCTGAATATGTTTAACCCCAAAATTCTGCCATAAAGAAAGATAAAATCCAGTTCCACATCCTATATCTAAAATGCTTAAAGTACTTGTATTAACATCTGTAAATAATGTCCGTAACATTGCATTTACCAAGTTTTTTCTAAGAGAATATAATGCAGCATTAAATACATATCCATAAGCTAAATGGCCAACTTTGTCTATGCCTGGCCCAGTGGATAGGCGTTGTTCCCAATATGATTGGGCATCAAAATGTGTCATAATTATCTCAAATAAAAATACCGTCTGACATAATATGCAGACGGTATGTATAAGAAACAGTACAAAATTTACAATGCAGCATTTTTTCGGATAACGCTATGTTTTGCACCATATACAAAGTATAATACTAAACCTATTGCCATCCAGATTATTAACCGCATCCATGTATCAAATGGCAAAGCATACATCATGTAAAAACAAGTACCAATACCAAGAATTGGAATTAAAGGTACTAATGGAGTTTTAAATGAGCGTGGTACATTTGGATGCGTTTTTCTCATCACTATGATACCAATACATACCAAAATAAATGCAAATAAAGTACCAATTGATGTCATTTCACCAACAACAGTTACCGGTACAAAAGCAGCAAATAAACTAACAAATATTGCAAAGAATAGATTTGATTTAAATGGAGTACGATATTTTGGATGAACATCAGAGAATATTTTAGGCACTAAGCCATCTTTTGCCATCGAGAAAAATACTCTAGATTGTCCCAATAACATTACCAATATTACCGATGAATATCCAGCAAGAATTGCAATAATAATCGCTTCTTGAAGCCATTGGTAGGGAGTTCGCATAATTGCTAAAGCTACAGGGGCTGCTTCTCCAGCAAAGTTTTTATAATTCTCTAAACCTGTCATAACATGCGCAAAAAGAATATATAAAATCGTACATATTACCAAAGAACCTAGAATACCAATTGGCATATCCCTTTGTGGATTTTTTGCCTCTTGTGCTGCCGTTGAAACAGCATCAAATCCAATAAAAGCAAAAAATACAACCGCAGCACCTGTTACAATACCAGACCAACCAAAATGTTGAAATACACCTGTGTTCTCAGGAATATAAGGCGTATAATTTGCTGGATTTATGTAGAACCATCCTAAACCAATAAATACTAGTACCACAGCCAGCTTTAAGCCTACAACAATACCATTCATTTTAGCTGATTCTTCGGTTCCGCGAATCAAAAGTAAAGACATCATAACAGTTATAAAAACCGCAGGAAGATTTATTATACCATGAATAAGAGTACCATCTGGCATTGGAATTGGCGTTTCCCATGGAGACATCGTTAATTGAGCAGGTAATGCCCAATCATGCATATGTAGAAGTTTAACAAGATATTTAGACCAACTAATAGCAACTGTAGCAGCTCCTACAGCATATTCCAAAACAAGATCCCAACCAATAATCCAAGCCATGAATTCACCCATGGTTGCATAAGAATATGTATACGCACTACCAGCAATAGGAATCATTGACGCAAATTCTGCATAACATAAACCAGCAAAAGCACATCCCAAAGCAGCAATTGCAAATGAAATTGTAACAGCTGGGCCAGCATTATTTGCCGCCGCTATGCCTGTTAAAGAAAATAAACCTGCACCAATAATAGCTCCTATACCAAGCAATACAAGATTTAGTGGGCCGAGTGTTCTTTTAAGCGTTTGATCTTCACCATGACCATCAGCTTCTTTTTGCAAAGACTGCAAAGACTTAGTCAGAAAAAGAGGATTCGAAGAGGCCATTTTTACCTTCCTTACATTTATAAAAATATATTCCAAAGTCAAAAATTAATCTTATATATAAGCTCCACTACGCAAAAATAGGAAGAGAAACTGTTTTACCAAGTTGTTTCATAAATACAGTCTCTTTTTGCAAAGCAATTGTTTTTCTATTTGGTTTTAAGGCATAACAAAAGTATTTTTGCTTTCTGTTTTTTTAGAGTCTATATACTCTGTATATCATTTTTTGGTCTCGTCGCCTAGTGGCTGGGCAGGGCTCTGCAAAAGCCCCTACAGCGGTTCGAATCCGCTCGAGACCTCAAGACTAAACAAGGTAATTACCTTGTATCAATTTATTTTTCGGAATGATTATGGCATCTACAGCAGATTTGCGTGTTGGAGCATACTTAAAGTATAACGGTGAACTTTGCCAAGTTTTAGAAAGCGAGCATCGCACTCCAGGGAATTTACGTGCATTTTATCAAGTAAAATTACGCGTTCTTAGAACCGGCAAATTACTCGAAAACCGTTATCGCTCTGGTGAGACAATTGAATTTGTACGTGTAGAAAAAAGAGATTTCCAATATCTTTACAGAGATGGAGATTCTTATGTATTTATGAATACATCTAATTATGATCAAATTCCTGTTGACTCTACCATTGTTGGTAATGCCGCAAAATTGATGAAAGAAAATCAAGAAGTTCAGCTTACATTCGACGAAGTTTCTGTGTTAAATGTAGAATTACCATCACATGTACAATTACGCGTTGTCCATACAGAGCCTGGTGTTCGCGGAGATACAGCAACAAATGTATTAAAACCAGCAACTGTAGAAACTGGCGCTTCAATTCAAGTTCCAATTTTTGTTAATGAAGGCGATTTACTTCGTATTGATAGCAGAACTGGAGATTATATTGAACGCGTTAAAGAGTAATAGTTCAGACACTTATAAAAAAGCGTGATTGCTGAGCTGATTTCAGTTCCACGTTTTTTTTATTCTATTATCGGAGATATTCATGGATTTACAATATTTAAAAGAGTTACTAGCTATTTTTGATACTAGTTCAGCAACAGATCTAATGATCGAAGAAGATGGTTGTTCTGTATCTCTATCACGTAGGCCCGCAGAGCCAACTCATGTTTATGGATCTTTCCCTCAACAAGTTCCTATACAAACTCCATACATACAAGCCCCTGTAGCTTCAGCTCCTGTAGAAGAACCAGTTGTAGCAGTTTCCGCTAATACACATTCAATTTTATCGCCAATTGTTGGTACTTTTTATAATGCACCAAATCCAGATTCACCTCAATATGTTTCCGTTGGTGACCACATTTCTGTTGGCCAAAAACTATGCATTGTGGAAGCGATGAAATTGATGAATGAAATTGAAAGTGATGTTTCTGGTACTATCATCAAAGTAATACCAAACAATGCACAACCTGTTGAATATGATCAACCTCTCTTTATTGTTCAGCTAGACTAATTTTTCGATTGTTCGAACATTTTGTACAACTGAGAAAAACTTCTAATGATAAAAAAAGTACTCATAGCAAATAGAGGCGAAATCGCATTGCGCGTAATTAGAGCATGTAAAGAGCTTGGAATTAAAACCGTTGCAGTGTATTCAACCGCTGATAAAACTTCATTACATGTCCGTTTTGCAGATGAAGCTGTTTGTATTGGGCCTGCTGCTGGCAAAGACAGCTATTTACACTTTCCTGCAATTATCACAGCTGCACAAATAACCGGCGCAGATGCAATTCATCCAGGTTATGGCTTTTTAGCTGAAAACAATACATTTGTTGAAATATGCAAAGAAATTGGCATCATATTCATTGGTCCAAGCGCTCATGCTATTGCCAATATGGGTAATAAATCAGTTGCTAAAGATACAATGAAAGCATCTGGAATACCTGTTATTCCTGGCAGCGATGGCATAGTAGAAACTATTGAATTAGCCAAAGAGATAGCAGAATCAATGGGGTATCCTGTTATGATTAAAGCTGTTGCTGGTGGTGGTGGCAAAGGCATGCGCTTTGTTCCAAATCCAGATGAAATAGAGAACTTATTCATAATGGCAAGAAATGAAGCAGAATCTGCTTTTAATAATCCAGATGTTTATATAGAAAAATTTATCGAGCAACCACGCCATATAGAATTCCAGGTATTTGGCGATACCCATGGAAATGCAATACATTTGAACGAAAGAGAATGCTCTATTCAAAGACGTCATCAAAAATTGATAGAAGAAACACCTTCTCCAATTATGACTCCTGAATTAAGAACAAAGATGGGCGAAGCCTCTGTTAAAGCTGTCAAAGCAGTAAACTATGAAGGAGCCGGAACAATAGAATTTTTAGTAGATAAACACTCTAATTTCTATTTTATGGAAATGAATACACGTATTCAGGTAGAACATCCTGTCACCGAGGAATCTTTAGGTATTGATTTAGTAAAAGAGCAAATTCTTGTTGCTGGTGGATATCCTCTATCACTACAAAGTGGACCTCCTATTCGACACTCAATCGAATGTCGTATCAATGCCGAAGATCCATACCATGATTTTCGTCCTTCACCTGGTATGATTAAAACTGTAAATTTCCCTGGTGGACATGGTATTCGAGTAGATTCACATATCTATCAAGGTTATATTATTCCTCCTTATTATGATTCATTAATTGCAAAACTTATCAGCTTTGCTCCTACTAGATTAGAAGCGATTGCAAAAATGCGCAGAGCTCTCGATGAATTTATTATTGAAGGTGTACATACTACTATTCCTTTTCATCGTGCAATGATGGATAACCCAGATTTTATTTCTGGTGATTTTGATACTAAGTATCTTGATACACATGGCTGGCAAAAAAAGAACTAATTATATTGAATCAAAGGTATACTATGAATTTTCCTGCAGACCTAAAGTACACAAAGGATCATGAATGGATTCGTGTGGAAGGTAATATTGGCACTATTGGTGTTACAGAACATGCCCAAGGCGAACTTGGTGATGTTGTTTATTTAGATATTTCAGATTCTGTAAGCTCTATTGAAAATGGCGAAGTATTTGGCAGCATAGAAGCAGTTAAAACAGTTGCTGATTTATTTGCACCTGCAAGTGGAAAAGTAATAGAAGTAAATAGAGCTTTGAATGATGCCCCTGAAATGGTTAATCAAGATTGTTATGGTGATGGATGGCTTATTAAAATTGAATTATCTAATCTTTCTGAATTAGATGCTTTAATGAATGTTGATGACTATAAAGCTTTAGTTGGCCAATAATTTCTCTATCATATAGAATATCTCAAGCCTTTGAATTTATGTTCAAAGGCTTTTATTTTTTTAAAGCATGTGCAAATTGAAGTGTTCCAGTTTTATCCATTATATGGATTAATAATACTTGAGAACTAATGGTTAATGCCGCAAATCCTCCATTCGTTGCCGCATATAAAGAAAATTCTCCATAAGAAGTATCTCTTGAACCACCACCAGCACCTGATGTTATATGTATAAATGCATCATCAGGATTATTGATAAGTTGCATATCGTGGTCATGACCACACATATATAAACTTACCTTGTGTTTATCTAATAAAGGTTTAATATGTTTAAGCATGAATTGCTGATCTTTATAGACACCATAAGATCTCATCATATGATGTCCAGTTACTATTTTCCAATCTGCTTTTGAATCTTGTAATGCTTTATCAAGCCACTCTAATTGTTCTTCCTGCTTACCTTTTGTAAAAGGGGTGGTATCTATTGCAAACAGTTCTACAGTTCCATTACCAGCCTGAAAAATCGTAGAATAATAGTTGGAAGGCATATGCCATGCATTATTGATTTTTGCATATTCTATTTGTGCCTCTGTATTTCCTCTATGATCATGATTTCCTAAAATTGCATACCAAGGTTTTTGTATAAATTGTCCGGTATAAATATTTTCAAACTTAGTTTTCCATTGCTTATCATGAACTGATTCTACTCCACTACCATAAATATTATCACCAGTAGATATAATTGCTTGTATAGGATTTTTTTCAGCATATGTATTCATTCCCAAAGCTACATCATTTTGTAGAGAGCCACCTGTCCCCCAATCACCAAGCACCAGACATCTAAAAGGGATTTCATCGCCAAAATCTTGAATATCCTTATATTGTCTTGGCTCTTTTGGTGCATTCTTAACTTCAGATGCCCATAATTTATATATGTTTACAAGTGGAATACTTGCTAATACACTAAAAAGGAATGACCTTCTTTTCATTGTTATACCATAATTTATTTATATGTCCACACGCAAATTACTGCATGCAGAGTTATTAGAACAAAGATTAATTCCGGAACTCGCAAAAACTTCACAAAAACATCCCATTATTCTTATTGTTAATAGTATTAGAAGCTCTTATAATATTGGTTCATTATTTAGGACGGCTGATTCTGCTGGAATTGAAGAAATTATTATTTGTGGGTATAGTCCTTATCCACCAAGACAAGACATCTCTAAAACAGCCCTTGGTGCGGATGAAACTGTTATATGGCGATATGTACAGAAAGCTGAAGATGCTATTTGCATATTGAAAGAACAAGGCTGGCATGTATTTGCTGTTGAGTTAACTGATTCAAGCAGAGATTATACTTCTCTTAATTCGCAAGATTTCCCTTTAGCATTAGTAGTTGGTAATGAAATAACAGGCGTAGATCAATCAGTGCTAGAATTATGTGATGGAGCAATAGAAATACCGATGTATGGCGTTAAACATTCTTTGAATGTTGCCGTTGCATCAGGAATCGTATTATATGAATCAGTTAGAAAATGGTTAGAAATTCAAAAACATCATTCTATCTGATAATTGTATCTGCTCTATCAGGGCTTAAAGAGATAATTGACACTTTAGCACCCGCTATTTTTTCAATTGCAGCTATATATTGTTTTGCTGCTTCTGGTAAATCCTGATATGAACGAATTCCCGCTAAAGATTCTTTCCAACCTTCATGATATTCATATACTGGAGTACATTGAGATAAAATAGTGACATCTGCTGGGAAGGATTTTAATAATTTACCATTTAGTTCATATCCTATGCATAAACCAATCTGATCAATACCATCTAATACATCTAATTTTGTTAATGCAATTTCAGAAATACCATTTATCATTACAGAATATCGCAAAGCAAACCCATCTAACCAGCCACATCTTCTAGGACGGCCTGTAGTTGCTCCAAATTCTGCCCCTGTAGCACGTAATTGCGCACCCATTTCATCATGAAGTTCAGTTGGGAAGGGACCATTACCTACGCGTGTTGTATAGGCCTTTACGACGCCAATAACACTATCAACACTAGTTGGTGGCACTCCCAATCCAGTACATGCCCCACCACTTGTTGGATTTGAACTTGTAACAAATGGATATGTTCCATGATCTACATCCAATAAAGCTCCTTGAGCTCCTTCCATAAGCACGCTTTTTCCATCAGCAATTGCTTGATTTAAAAATAATGCTGTGTCTTTTATATAAGGATCAATTTGAGTATCAAATGCTAAATATTCATGGACAATTTGTTCAACTTGTAATTCTTGATGATCATAGATTTTAGTTAGTACGGTATTCTTTTCTTCAATATTTGCCCTTAATTTTTCTTCGAATACTGTCCGATTTAATAGATCTACTATACGTATTCCTACTCTGCTAAATTTATCTATATATGCTGGGCCAATTCCGCGGCCTGTTGTCCCTATTGCTGAACTTGCATGTTCTTCGCGGGCTTTATCAAGCATTTTATGATAAGGCATAATCAAATGAGCTTGATGACTAATAAAGAGTCTATCTTTCATTGAAATACCAAATGATTCCAACATTGCTATTTCTTCCATTAAAGCCACTGGGTCTATTACCACACCATTTCCGATTACACATTGCACATCAGATTGTAAAATTCCACTGGGAATAAGGTGTAATACAAATTTTTTACCATCTATTACTATTGTATGGCCGGCATTAGCTCCACCTTGATATCTTGCAACGATATCGGTGTGTTCGCTAAGTAAATCGACAATTTTTCCTTTTCCTTCATCGCCCCATTGGGCACCTACAACAATTCTGACACTCATGCTATTATCTTAGAATGTATACAAAAGAATACCCCGTTCTGAGTTTTACATCAGCCGGGGCTTCTATATTTTTGTTCTATACAGAAGTATTAATACATTCTGAAAGAATTCAAATTACTTATACTTTAGCTGGCTTTAATTTTTTCTTTTGAAAATCTTCTTCCAAATGTGAATGCTTTACTTTATCCATAAACCAGATAACAAAAGCACTTGCAATATAAATAGAAGAATAAGTACCGGTTACAATACCAACTAACATGGTAAATGCAAATCCTTGAAGAACTTCACCACCTAATAATACCAATGTTAATAAAACCAAAACCACTGTCATAACAGTGTTTACACTTCGGCTAAGAGTTTCATTGATACTTAAATTCATTAAGCTTATTAAATTCATACCTTTATGATGTTCTCTATTCTCTCTGATACGGTCAAAAATAATAACTGTATCATGAACAGAAAAACCCACAACTGTAAGGAAAGCCGCTATCATTGACTGATTAATTTCTAAGTTTATGATGCCTAACTTACTAAATATTGTCACTAAAGCTAAAGTCACTAAAACGTCATGTAATAATGCTACAGCGGCTCCAAGACCATATAAAAATTCAAATCTGAAAGCAATATATATACCGATTGCAAAAATTGCTAATACAACGGCTATCAATGCTTTATTACGTAATTCTTCTCCTACTTTAGGACCAATACTATCCTTTTTTAGCATCACTACAGTTTCAGAAGGGAATGCTTTTTGTATAGCATCAATTACCGTTTGTGATGGATCTTTGGTATATGATGTAGCAGGGATTCTTATTAAATATTGATTTGCTGCACCAAATGATTTGATTTCAGCACCATCCAAATTTGCTCCGTCTATTGCTTCACGAATCAAAGAAACATTTTCAGTTTTTGATAATTTAATGGCAATTTCTGAACCACCAGAAAAATCTATACCAAAGCGTAAACCTAAAACAAAAGGGGCAACAATGCCGATTACATTTAATACTATTGAAAACCACACAAACATTGTTCGTTTGCTTAGGAAATCTATATTCGTTTTTGAAAAGAATTGCATGTATAAATCTCCGTTTTCTTATTGTGCAGTTGCAATTGGTTGACCAAAGTTGACTGGTTTACCGCTTGCCATCATAAGTTCAATCATTGCTCTTGATACAACAAATGCTGTAAAGAGTGTTGTAAGAATACCAATCATTAATGTTAAAGCAAATCCCTGTACAGGACCTGTTCCCAATAGAAATAGTATCATACCTGTCATAAATGACGTTGTATTTGAATCCAAAATTGCATTTAATGCTCTTCTAAATCCTTCATCTATAGCGGCTCTTAATGTTCTACCTTTAGATAATTCTTCTCTAATACGTTCGAATACTAAGATATTTGCATCCACCGCCATACCAATTGTCAATATAATACCTGCAATACCCGGCAATGTTAATGTTCCTCCTCCTGCAATTACAACCGGTGTCATAATAGAAAGGATTAACAGAACATTTATCATAACTGCCAAATTGGCAACTATCCCTGCAGTTGAATAATACATCGTCATAAATAAGATAACCAAGAAGAATGCTATGCCAGATGCAATTAAACCTCGGCGAATTGAATCTTCTCCTAATGAAGGCCCAACAAGACGCTCTTCTACTATTTTAACAGGGGCTTTTAAGGCACCAGCTTTCAGTACAATTTCTAATAATCTTGCTTCTTCTGGACTATCCATACCGGTAATTTGTGAACTTCCGCCCGCTATTTTATTTTGAACTACAGGTGCAGAATACACTTGATCATCCAATACAATTGCTATTTTCTTTTTGATATTTTTGCCAGTAATATCAGCCCATTTTTCTGAACCATCTTGATCCATTTCCATCATAACAACTGGCTGATTGCTCATTGGATCTGAAGATGCTCTTGCATCGGTAATATATTCACCAGTTAATTGTGGGGCTGCCAATACACACCATAATGCATATGTTGTATCACGGCCATCTTTTGACACATTAAATGGTTTAGCTGAACGCAATAATTGTAAATCTGAAGGTACAATTCTTGATATATCAGCTCTTGACATTAATTCTTTAAATTTAGCATAACCTTTTGATGTTACATAAATCACATATTCTAAATCTGGAACTTGTGATTCTTTGTATAATAACATCGGTTCACCATTTTTGCTTATAAATCTACCTTCTTGATCTAGTGGGAAGATTTGCAATAATGTTGTTAACTGATGATCTTGCTGATATCTTTTAGGTTTATCTGCATCTTTTACTTTCTTATATGGATCTGAAGAATCTGCTGATGCTGTTTTAGCTGTAGAATCTACTTTGGTTGAATCTACTTTAGTAGTATCTCCCTTTTTAGCTGCATCAGCTAATTTAGTATCTTTCTTACCCTTTTTTGCTGAAGTATTTGCTATGTTTTTTGCTGAATCTACTTTTGCACTTGAATCTGCTTTGATAGTAGAATCTGCTAAAGCAATTGCAGTATCAACTGTAGAATTTGTCTTTTTTGAAGAACGAGCTAAATATTCATCAACACGATACAATGCTTTAATAATGTCTGCATTGTTTCTTACTAATTTAAATTCCAAACGTGCAGTAGTAGAAAGAAGCTGACGCATTTCTTTCTCATTATTTACGCCTGGTAATTCTAAAACTATCCTACGTGAACCTTGCTTACTAATGCTTGGCTCGCTAACACCAAATTTATCAATACGTTGGCGAATAACTTCCAAAGCTTGATCGATAGCACCGTTAACATCATCACGAAGTTTAGTTTTCACTTTTTCATCTGTGACATCTTGAACACCTGGTACATCAAAATAAGATATAAGAGATTTGCCTTTAGGACGAGCTATTCTGTCAAAATTGGCAAAAAATACATCTAAATAATCTGCACTCGATGCTTCTGCTTCATTGTGTGTAGCCTTGATAACATCATCGAATATTTCATCGATAGTTTCTTTTGCTGCTGTTTCACGCAATAATGTATCTACGGCAACTTCCATCATAACATACATACCACCACGTAAGTCAAGGCCTAACTTAATACGATTAAGCTTAGCTGTACGATAGGTTTCGCCATGCAGGTTTTCAAATGTGGCAAGAGCTGTGCTGTCTTTGCCATTAATAGCACGGTTTAGAGCTTCTTGCTCCTCGCGCTCTAAATCATAGGCTGTATATGTTGGCCATAAAATAATGATAGCCGCTAATAGCGGTCCAATAATGGTGACATAACGCCAGAATTTTTTACTGTTCAACGCTGTTCCTCCGATAAATCGGCAGTAATTCGAAATCGGTATAAATCTAAAAAATAGAAGATGCGAAAATACATTATCGCGGTATAATTACCAATCACTTTTCATGATTATTAGATATTCTTTTTTATGTCTTGCTTTATACTTTCTCTATTATTATTGCTAGGCCTTGTCCTACGCCTATACACAATGATGCAATTCCATACTTAATATCATTTTTTTTCATTGTTCTAGCTAAATGGCCTGCTATTCTTCCGCCACTCATTCCTAATGGATGTCCTAAAGCTATTGCCCCTCCATGTATATTTACTATGTCTGGATTCAATCCTAATTCTCGAATACATGCTAGGGCTTGTGCTGCGAATGCTTCATTTATTTCACATAATCCTATATCTGAAATTTTTAGCCCACTATGTTGTAATGCTTTTTGTATTGCATATACTGGCCCTATTCCCATTATTCTTGGGTCTACTCCGGCTGTGCCAGACGCTATATATTTTGCTATCGGTTGTAAATTATATGTATCTACTGCTTTTTTACTAGCTAAGATCATTGCAGTTGCACCATCATTTAATGATGATGAATTTCCTGCTGTTACGCTGCCACCTTTTCTAAATGCTGCTGATAATCCTGAAAGTTTTTCTGTTGATGTGTCATTTCTTGGTTGTTCGTCTTTTTCGACATACGATATCTGAACCTTTTTTCCTGGAATTGGAACATGTACAATTTCATCAATAAAAGCTCCAGACTCTTGGGCTTCACATGCTTTTTTATGAGAATTCACTGCATATAAATCTTGATCTTCTCTTGAAATATTCCAGCGTTCTGCTATATTTTCAGCTGTTTCACCCATCGGTTCTAATGGAAACATTGATGCCATTGCTGGGTTTGGATATCGCCATCCTAATGCTGTATCATATGCAGTTATATTACCAAATAATGCAGATCCTGTTGCATTTTTGGGGAAAGAATAAGGTGCCCTACTCATTGATTCTACGCCACCTGCAATAATAATATCTGCTTCTCCTGATTTTATTGCTCTTGCTCCTTGTATAATCGCTTCTAGCGAAGATGCGCAGAGTCTATTGACAGTTACGCCTGGGACAGAATATGGCAATCCTGCCAATAAAGCAGACATTCTTGCAATATTACGATTGTCTTCTCCTGCTTGATTAGCACAACCTATTATCACATCATCAATGTTATCTATAGGAATTGATGTTCTTTTTATCAATTCTTTAATTGTTAATGCACATAAATCATCAGGCCTTATGCTACTTAAAGCACCACCATATTTTCCTATTGGTGTGCGGACAGGTTCTATTATATATACTTCATTCATAGAGTTATAAAATTTTATGGAACAGGATCAAATCCACCAGGATGAAATGGATGACATTTACTTATTCTTTTTATAGCTAAAAAAGCACCTTTTATGGCACCATATTGTTGAATTGCTTCCATTGCATAAACAGAACATGTTGGATGAAATCGACAAGATGGGGCTAAATATGGCGATATCAATTGTTTATACAATCGCAAGATAAGCAGAAAAAGATATTTCATTCTTGTTTCCCTTTTGTTTTTTGCTTTTCATTGCGTCCAAAATACACAATTGCATTATCTAATAATTGTTGTACAATTGGATATAAATCTTTCAAGCCAATATCGAGAGGTCTTTTTGGAGCAATATTCCAATTAAATGCAAGTGTTAACAGAATGGAAATATTTTTCTTATCTGCATGTGTGCGAATATATTGTCGAACACTTTCTTTTACTAAGCGTTTTATGCGATTTCTTATTACTGCATGTGGAGCTATCTTTTTTCTAACAGAACATACAATAAATATTGAATTCAAGGAATCTTTTGGTGCATCATATTCTTGATCATAAAAACGTGGCCTTACTGATACTATAGCTTCTGGCAAAGAAAACCTTTTGCCTTTTTTAAAAGCTGATGTAACTTGAATTCTGCCTTTAACAGTTTTAATATTCATCATATAGGTGCAAACAAATATGCCCCCGCAAAACGGAGGCATATTCAAAATAAATGTATGTTTCTACTAATCAGAAACTGTTAAACGCTGACGTCCTTTGGCTCTTCTTCTTGCCAATACTTTACGTCCATTTTTAGTTTTCATACGTGCGCGGAAGCCATGTACATTTTTACGCTTACGTTTACTTGGTTGATAGGTTCTTTTCATTTCAGATCTTTATTGTTTATTGTATTTTCATTTTGGAATTGCAAATATAGTATTTATCTATATTATAGGCAAAGTTAATTTAGCGACCACGTATAATATAGTATACAGCAGTATTTTCTGGACGTGTTTCATTTCCGCCACCAGCACTATATGATATAGTGACAGAATGATTGTGATCTGCTTCAGTCGGTATAGTATGAGTGTGATTGACAAAATGATTCGTTGCAGCATGTGAGCCACCACCAGATGTAAGATCATTTCTATCATTATCGGCAAAAGTTTCTGACGCACCCCCTGTAGTTCCACCGTGATTATGACTTCCACCATCTCCTGTAGAACCTGTAAGACTTATATTTTCAACTTTACATCCTTGATAACTTCTTACACCAGTTGTACCTTCTCCACCAGTTCTGGTACCTGCATCATTATCGTAACCTCGTGCTTCATCAAGACCTCTTAGGAACATACCTCTTAAATCTGGTAAATTACTACCAACAACATTAACTAAAGCTGTTCGTTCATCAGCAGTTAGATTTAAAGTAAGAGAACTGACTGCTCTACCATCACATTTGAACCATCCACCACCTTCCAAAGTACTTACATTACCACTATTACCAACATATGAAACAACAGTACCCACAGGCATAATCGCACTTGCACTAGAAATAGAGAATTCTTGTTCTTCTAACATAGTAGCGTAGCTATCAGTGGAGAAATAGACTCTCACTAAGTAGTTATATCTACTATTTACAAGTAAAGCATTATTTAATGTATAGGAATATGAACCATCAGTAACACTGTAACCAATTGAATTGATACTTACATTGTCTTGATAAAGATATGTATTTCCAGATGGATCTTTTCTGTACACCATATAACGAATTGTTTGCCCACTACTAGGTATAGCAGATTGTTTTGTATAACTATCAGAAGTTGCAGGAATAGTTCTGATTACATTCCCATCACAATCCCTTACAGTAAGCGCAGCTGTAGTAACAACAGTAGTAGTAGTAGTAAACAGATTGCCATTAATTGTTTTTGAATCTGACAAAGCCTCATAATACATAGAAAGGCTAAGAACAATAAAAGTTATTTTTATAAGTATGTTTTTCATGATTTATTTTTTTATATATGGAACAATGAATAAATAAAACTAATACAGCCTGAATTATTTAGTAGAAGCATCTAATGCTGCCTTGTTAAGAACTCTATTCATATTTCTGAGCATAATTTCTTTATAAACTGGGTCACTTTCCATTTTTGAATAAAAAGGATGTGATTCAATATCACCACCGCCATCGATAAATAGTTGACGTGATTGCAAATAACCTCGTTCAATTTCTTCAAATGGAACAACTTTAATATCAGGAGAAATACTAGCAGCTTTTTCAGCAACAATTCCTTCCATAGGTTTTAGACTTTTTAATTTTCTTGCACTTACTTGCTTTGCTTTATCAAAATCTAAACCTTTAAATAATTCTTGCAATGTTCCATTGGTTTCTAATCCACGTACTTCTTTGTATTTGGGGATTAAAGTAACCAAAACATTATTTATATCTTTAATTTCTTTTTGAGCATCATCTAATTCTTTTTCAATTAAAACAATACGATCGGTTTGTTCTTCTATTACATTAGAAGTAGAATTTTGATTCAAACCAACAGCTACATTAATTATATTTATTCCAGAAGGAGCATCACCCGTGCTCCAAGCAACTCCAATCACTTTGCGATATTCATATGGAGACAAATCTTTGGGTTTACGAGCCATACCAAGACCATTATTACTACCGCTTGGTATAATATAGTCGCCTAATTCAACTTTTCCGAGTACTTTAACAGGTACTTGGCCCATAAAAGCAACTTTTTCAAATTCTTTTTCTTTACCAGCATCTGGAGTATTACCTAAAACAATTGGTTTCATTGATATTACCATACACTGGTCTACATCTGATGTATTTTTAGATATTTTACCATTTTTGACACCTACAATATCTGATGCAACAAATTTATCATTCAAGCTTGATTTTGGCAACCATTCAGCATAATCTGCAGATCCTGATTCATATGTTACACCTTGATTAGTATACAAGTTACATGCCCAATCTGCTTTTAGTTTTTCAACATCTGCATATCTTTCTTGTGCTTCTCTATAGTTACTTGTATAATCAACAATATCCGCTATCATAGTTCCTAATTGCGCAACAGAGCTAATAGCAGCAGCAGTAAATGCTGCTCCTAATCCAAGACAGTTAAGAGTAAATGGAGAACCACCACAAGCAAATCCAGCACCAACTTCAATCCATGAAGCTACAACATCAACACCAGCTAGAACAGATTTAGCAATTCCGATATTCCTTGTTCTTTCAGCTGCATATTGGCCACCTAAAGCATCCTGCAACAAATATGCATATAATGCTAACTCTCTGGTATAGATATCACTAGTTGACAATTGTGATGCATTGTCGGCTTTACTAGCAATTGTTTGGCCTTCGATTCTACCAACAGTTGCGCCAGAAGAATTAGTAAATCTAACAAAGTCATTTGCATTTGCAGGTTGGGAAGCATCTAAAATTATGTTAATTCCATTACCTCCACCTGCAGCATCATTTATAAAAGTTGCTGTAAATTTACTTTCAGCATTTGCTCCAGTTCCTTGGCCTTTAAAATAGAATCCACTTGAATACTTAGCATAGAATTGATCTGCTGAAGCAGTTGAATTATTTCCCAATGCCATACCATTTGAACCAGCACTATTTAAATATCCTATAGCAACACCTTGAGACCCAGTAACTGAATTAGAATTACCAAGTGCCACACCATATGTTGCACTTACACTATTACTTTTGCCAATAGCTATACCATGATTACTAGAAACAGAATTACTTTGCCCTCCTGCAATAGTTGCATATTGCGCAGAAGAAGAAACAGTATTAGAAGAACCACCAGATATTGTAGAATAGGAACCAGTTATTGAATTAGTTGTACCACCGGCAACAAAAGAATAATCACCATTAAGAGTATTATCATTTCCAGCCACTATAGTAGAGTAAACTCCAGCTATATAATTGGAATATCCACCTAGCAAGGCACTTCTAGAGGAATTAGGTCCTATTTCATTAGCCTCGCCACCTCCAATTACAGAGTAGAGTGATGTTGTATTTATTGTATTTGATTTACCGCCACCAATTGAGGAATATTCTGCACTTGCATTAATATTATTACCCCAACCACCAAGGATTGCTGAATAAGTAGCTCCAGTTAATATATTATTATCATGCCCACCTGTGATAACAGAATAGTTAGCACTAATATCGTTTAAAGTACCACCACCAATAATTGAATGAGTGGAGCTTGATACTATAGTGTTGGTAAGACCAGATATAATACTGGAATACGTTGCTGATGAATTTATATTATTACCAGAACCACCACCAATAAAGGCATAGCTAGCATTAGCTAGGATATTATTATCTTGGCCGGTTACAATCGTTGCATATGTTGCACCTGTTGAAATATCATTGATATTTCCAGAAATGATTGATGAATAATTAGATGAAGCTCCAATATTATTATTATTACCTCCACCAACTACTGCATAATCTGCATCTGCTATATCATTTAGATATCCACCTACGATTACTGAACGAATTGCACCAGAAGCAATAGCATTTTGACGTCCGCCGCCAATAAAAGCATAGTCAGCAGCATCATTAATTGAATTATTAACACCACCAGCAATGGTTGAGCCATCTGCATCAGTCACGATAGTATTCGATACACCACCACCAATTGTAGAGCTGTCTGTATTTGTTATAGTATTATTACTTCCACCTGAAATAGTATTCAGCAAGGCATTTGTTTGGATAGTATTATTAATACCACCACCAATATAAGATGCATCTGATTGAGTTAAAATTCTATTATTGCTTCCACCAGATATTGCTGATGAATCGGTTAGCATGATAAGATTATATGATCCCCCTGACAATGTATTATCTTTACCTGTTCTTATACTTTGATATCTACCACCACCAATTGCAGAATATTGAGCAATTGAAGAAGCACCAATAATTGCATTATCATATCCACCACTAATAACTGAATTATCTGAAGTGATAGAGTCTAATTCACCTGCTCCAGTACTCATACGTCCTGAAACATAATTATTCATGCCACCAGTAATGCCACTGTATTGTCCATTAACAAGATTACCTTGTCCTCCAGCAATCAGAGAATAAGAATTATTGATCACATTTCTTAAACCACCTTGAATACTTGAGTAATCAGCATTTGGATTGACAGTATTTTCTCTACCTCCACCAATAAAGACATAAGCTGATTTTATTGATTGAGTAAATCCACCACCGATATTGGAAGAATTCCCCTCAACTATATGATTATCACCAGAAGTAATAGATGAACTAGCTCCAGTTACTTTATTGTTTTTTCCACCTAAAATCATTGCATAATTTCCAAGTGCTTGATTGCTTTCACCACTTAGAACCACACTATGGACACTACTTGCTTTATTCAAATTACCAGTAGCTACCATAGAGTATTGGCCAGAATTAATATTATTCTGTCCACCTAATATAATACCATATTGACCGGAGTTTGCATTATTAATTCCGCCTAATACAGATGAATATCCGCCACTTGCTGTATTGGATGAGCCACCACCTACAAATGCATATGACATTGTAGCACGATTATATTCTCCACCAACAATTGCAGATGAGATTCCATTTGCATTGTTAAAGCGCCCACCTAAAATAGCAGCATTCACTGATGATACTGTATTAAGGCTACCACCACTCACAATGCCATTAGAGCCAGATGATTGTACTTGATTTTGCAAGCCACCAACAACCGATGAATAATCACCATAAGCCCTATTGTCTTTTCCACCGCCTACGAATGAATATTGCCCTGAAGCCGTATTCGCTTCACCACCACCAACTGTACCAAATGTACCAGTTACACGATTATTAAAACCACCTAAAATGGAATTATAATTAGTAAGCGTACTATTATTATCACCACCACCGATAAAAGATTTATACCCTAAAACAGTATTTGCAAGGGTTTTATCGCCCTTT